>ERZ773265.105-NODE-105-length-55042-cov-16.534308_pt1 | contig 55042 bp, 50 predicted proteins | sample MGYA00580512_ERZ773265 | MGnify/ENA primary metagenome ERZ773265 (study PRJEB29015, sample SAMEA2738169) | human oral metagenome | biome: human oral; feature: human-associated habitat; material: saliva | place: China | collected 2183 ... | reverse complement strand
TATTGCTGTAGACAAGATGACTAAACCACTTTGAGACAAAGTAAGATTAAGACAGGGTAACAGAAGAACAAAGACAGAATAAAATAAAGACAAAGTAACAGAGAAACAAAAGGAAGGGGGGATATAAAGACAGAGTAACAGAAGAACGTTTCTTTTGTTGACAAGGTAACGAGTAGACAAGCTAACGAGTTGCTTGTAAGCGGGGAAAATTAAAGACAGCGTAACCCTAAGAACAAAAGTTGAATTAGATTAAGATAGGGGAATAGAAGTACAATTGATTTTCGCATACTTCTGTCTTTTAAATTCTCTATAGCTTTTGTAAGAACGAGGGGTTTTGTAAATAAAAATCTAAGACTGCAAACAAAAAGGGCGTAGATTGGCTTCCAATTAACGCCCTTTTGGCTTGCAAAAGATGCCCTTTTGAAGTCCAAGTAACGCCCTTTTGAAGTCTTACTAAGCACCTTTAAAAACGCGATTATAGAACTATTTGATTATATGTAACTTACAAAGGCAGTCTTATAGCTCGTTTTTTCGCCTTTTAAAGCCCAAAAGCACGTGTTATTTGTAAATAAAATTCAAAAACCAAAGAAGTATTTTACGACTTTTGTAATCATCAAAAGAAAAACATTCTACAAAGCAATTTTATAATAGTAACAGCGTTTATATCATAAAGGGGCTATAGACTAAAATTCTGTTTTGGTCAACCTTTTAGGGCATATGCACTTATCCTGATTGTTGATATTGGTAAAATCGTGAGGTATGAGATACTACTTACTTTCTATTCTCTTGTCTGTTTTGCTCGCTGCTTGCGGCAGAAACTATGGACCCGTTTACCCTAAAGAATTTATAGGGAATTGGGTTGGTGTGGAAAAGACAAACATTGGTATGCGTCCAACACTCGACGTGACGGATTCTACAGTTGCATTCGACCCAGGTGCAGGCGACACTTGCAAGTGGTTTAATAGTTACCACTTTGTGAACGACTCGCTTTTTTTAGTCTATGATGAGAATGACACTAACCGCTGTAAAGTCATGGAGTTACACGATAGCATACTGACTATCAAAGGCTTGTTATGGTACGAGGACAAAGAAGTTAGCTTTGTGCGGCAAAAAAGATAAGTGGCGACTCTAAAATTGTCCTATTCATTTACAACAACTCCTTTATCCAAGTTTATTGTAAGCATCTTACGTTCCTTCCCAAGTTCCTTTAGATACTTAAATGTCACCTTATAGTTTTCGCAAAAAATACCCATAACTCCCTTTTGATAGACAATTCTGTAATTTGAAAACAAGGCGACATCAACCATCAAAACACCCCCTTTCTTATAACCTAAGTATTGCTGAAAATAGGAGTCAAAGGGAAGAAACTCATCTTGATGCCTATGAATATACTTCCTTACGACAGCCTTAGCGACTTCAAACTCCTTATCATTCAGTTGCTTCGGAACCTCTGTCCTAATCTTACCAAACAATGAGTCTCCATTAGCTGTTACCGCCTTCTCGGAAATAACATTGTATATCTTTTGCTCCGTCTCATCCTTTGCGTAGACATACACAGTATCATATGGAGAATGAACGGTTGTTACTTTTCGCGTCTTTGTTGTGCAACAGAATAGAAGGAGACAAGAAAAGATAAGTAGTATAGTCTTCATACGCTTCGATTAATTGTTTTTCAACGGAATATCCCCTACAAATATCCATACAGATTGCCTCCTTCCGTTCTCTCTTTTCATCAAGGGTGAGAAGATACTGTCACCATTTTCTCGTGCGATGGGATACCGCTTATTCATAAACCAAACGGCATCCTTCGTGCGATAAAGATTCATTTTGATGTAGGGTTTGTCCGAAACATAATAGCCACCATATTCTTTCAAATCCTCATAATTGGGGAAGTCTTGCACCAAGATACCCTCTGTCAGTCCCTCACTTGTTATGGTATGCGAAAGGACTCCATCGGTATATACCCACCCATGCAACAGTGTAAAGAACTTATTTCCGATACCTATTGGAGCCGTGTTGAAGTCGTAATCTTCACATTCCATGATGACTATGTCGTCCTTGAACGCCTTTAGATGTTCCCTCTGGTCAGGAAAATGACCTACTGCGACACCCGAATCCTTCTGCCCACCAGCTGTTTTTGTCTTGCAGGCAGTCAGTAGAAAGGAGAGAAAGAGCAGTGTTAGAGCTACTTGATATCGTTTCATACGCATCGTTGTTGTTCGTTTGTAGTGTTCGAAAATAGGTGCTATTACCTACGCCAAAGATAATAAAAGTTTTGCAGACGACAATGTAATTCTACTGATTTTCAGCCATAAAACAAAAATCCTCTTCACCCGAAAGAATGAAGAGGACGCACATTTTATATTGTTTTGAACTTACAATGCAGTGAAAGCAGCTACAAAACCAAAGATGATACCCGGTGTGTTAGCAATCGCCAAAGGCCAGTCACGCTTCTCCTTGAACAATCCGTAAGCAACCCATAAGGTACAGTTTACACCTGCCATAAATGGCTGAATGAAGGTTCCCTTCTGCCCTGCTAAGTTGTTCTCTATCTGTGGGAAATAGAAGACATACATTAAAACTGATGTTACCATACCAATCCATCCCATAGATGTGAAGAACTTTTCTTTTGTCATATTATCCTGATTTTATTTGTTTATGAATACAAGAAAGATTTAGTTTATATCTTTTCTTTACCTATCTAACATTTCATTCTAACGCTACAAAGATACAAATTATTTCTTTTTTAAAACAAATGATAGACAAAATATATCGTTTCATCTGTTACTTTCTTATTTCATATCAGTTGTTTGATATAGCTCAATCCTAATTAAAATACTTTTGAATACTATCCATTAGGGGTGTCAAATCACGATTGAAAACCCTTCCGTGGCGGTCAACCATCTGCAGGGCATAGGCGATGAACAGCCTACGCTTAGCGCGTGACATGGCTACATAGAACTTACGAGCGTCTTCCTCATCCTGCTGTTTCGTCTTGTTATAGGCGTTCGGGTAGCGTCCATCGGCTGCATCAAAGATGATAACATTATCAAACTCCAGTCCCTTTGCCTTATGAACAGTCGTCACATAGATACGCTCAAGAATACTCTTACTGTTACAGAAGTCGGCTTCCTTCAGCGTATTAATATCCATTATGTACTGCGAGAGCTGTGGTGCAAGGGCATTAGCTACCGTCTCATCCGTCAGCATGTCTATGCGGAGATAACGGAGGATATAGTCTAATCGGGGAATGTCATTGATCAAACCATCGGAATGAAAGGCGTTATAAGCAGCGGAGAGCTCGCTGACAAGGGCTGGCTCATGGTCGGTTGATAGCTGATAAAGTCGGTTAACAGCCTCTCGATAGCGTTCGCCATAATTGCTACGCAGCACATTGGCAAAGGGTTTCACCTTCGGATGGTGGATAAAAGCCTCTTGTTGTGCTTGCTTCTCACGTGCTTTCTCAGCACAGAGGCGTACAAGACTGACCGTTGCCTTCACATCATCAATCGCCTGATGACTATTAACACCCGCCAACTGGAAGGTCTCGAGAAGGCTTTCCAACTTATAAGAATGAAGGCTCGGAGCCAATAGTCTTATCAGTTTGAGCGAGTCGAAGCAACGAATATCATGTGCCTGCATCGTGTCATTGCAGTAACGTTGCAGGTTATTGTCCAATATGTTGTAATCATAGTTGGCGTTATGACCAAGGATAGGACTACTCCCAACGTAAGCAAGGAAACGTCGTAAGGCATCAGAGGGAGAGAGTAATTCGCCAGTAGACATCTTCTCATGATAGATAGCATACATCGGATTTTCCTTATCTCCGAGCATTGGTAGAATCGGTTTATCGGTCTCTATGTAAAGATCAAGCGGTTCACCAACCACTTCCCCACCCTTGATTCGGATGGCAGCTATCTCGATGATGTCATCTTGAAAGACATTCAAGCCCGTTGTTTCAGTATCAAACACGACGATTTCTTCCTCGTTGTAGGCACGAAGAAACTCTGCAGTATAACAGCTTTCGGGGTAGAGAAGGAAGTCGGATGGCGATAAAGCCAACTGCTTTAGCTTCCAATTAAATCGGCGAGCAAGGGCATGAGAAGGGAAGGCACGCACCCCTTTCATGATACGTGTCCACGCTATAGAATTATGTTCATTGGAGAGTACACTCAAATGTGCCAACAACAGCTTGACATCTGGTGTATCAAAAAGGTCGCGACCAGACACCTTAAAGTGGGTCAGACCTGCTTCCGTCATAGCTTCACTGATACGGTCAGCATCCGAATTGGCACTAACGATGACAGCTGTACGCTCTTCCTTGTTCTGCTCGTAAAGGGAGAGTGCCTCAGTGGTAATATCCTTGTGTTCAGCTTCTATCGTACTACTATGTATGATTCTCAAGTCTCCCGACGTAGCCTTAGTGTCATTATCAGAAAGAGGAAGCAGTTCGCGGTCTATCTTCAGTTGCTTTTCTGCATAGTCATTGAAGACATCGAGCAAGTATTTTGGCGAACGGTGGTTACGCTGTAGATGATGAATATTACCCTTACAGCGCATCTTCAAGAGGGTTAGTGTCTCCACTTTCGCCCCCATAAAAGAGAAGATAGCCTGCTGTTCATCACCTAAGTACATCACCATCGGATTGTCTTCTGCTGTCAGTAAGTCAATGATAGCAAGCTGCATACCGTTAAGATCCTGCACTTCATCCACTTGTATCCATGGATATCGCTTGCAGGTAGGGTCAGAACGATAGATATCATAAGTATAGAGCAGTAGGTCTTCAAAGTCGAAAAGGTGATTCTCCTCCTTGTATCGGGCATAACAATCAGCGTAATACATCTTCCAAAGGAGTACACGAATCCTATCCGCTGTCTTCCCATCAAGCCCTGGCGCATTCGCCTCGTCCATATATTCCTGTGCATGGTGATAGATATTCACTACCGCCTGCTCGTCATATTCAATCTTTTGTGAGGCACAGATATGCTTTACAGCTTCCCTATCATCATCCGTGAAACTCTCTGGATGAAGGTAATACTTCCATGGATGCTGGTGTTCCATCTGATAGATGAAATGCTGAAAGAAGATAATCGTCTGATAACCTTTGTATCGGTTGAAGTCTCTTGTCACTCCTTCTTCATCTTCGTTGCGATAATCCGCAATGATACTCACCGCCTCTTCGTCGTCAATAATGGCAGAATCAGCTGGTATACGTCCCTGTTCAAAGAGGAACTTAGAACAAAAACGATGCACATTACCCACCATCAGTTCAGAGAAATCACCTCCCACCACCTTTTGAATACGGTTGGTCATCTCTCTTGCAGCACGATTTGTGAACGTCAGACAGAGCATATCCTCATACTTCACCTCCCTTTCTCGTGCGTATCTTATCCTCTCTGCGAGGATATGTGTCTTTCCACATCCCGGTGATGCCAGCACAAGATGATATCCCTGACTTGCCTCAACAACTGGAACTTGATATTTATCTAAACTTGGTGCGTAATTATTTGCCTCCATAGAAAGTATTTTTATAGCAGTAGATGCTTCTTCTGCAAAAGTAAGAAAAAGATTGGAAATATCTCGTTATCAAGTTAAAAGAATAGAAATAAAGTTGTAACTTTGCAGTCGGACTTGGTGTGCAGGTGTGTACCCAGTCCCATTTTGTGGGTTAATAATTTAGCGTTTGCTATTTATTCAATAACGTTCAGGAAACTTGGCGGTAGAATGAACAACAAGAATGAATGGATTAGTGAACGTCCACGATATCGTGGGCGTCTCTCATCTCTTGTTGTAGGTTTCCGCCAAGTACCTCTGAACGTGGATGAAAACGTCCACGTTTTTCATGTAGGTACTTGGCTATAACTTTCGTAATTTGAGTATAAAGCATCGCATTAAAACGTTTTAATGCAATGACAAAAGAAGAAACTGTATTGCTTAAAGGAGTAGCTCTCCTTATGATGTTAGGCTGCCATCTCGGGTCTGGCTTTGGTATTAATTTTATTCATATAGGAGGAGTTCCCCTATACGACATTATCAATAGGATAGATGTGCCCGTGCAAATATTCACTATTCTTGGAGGATATGGCTTATTCTATGTTTTTCAGAAGGGTGACAAACATCACCTTAGTAGAATCTTCAAACTTTATCTTCATTATTGGATTATCATTTCGATATTTGTAACTATTGGGCACTTCATAGGAGATAGTTCAAAATATCCTGGAAGTATTAAAGACATTATATTGAATTATAGTTCCTTTTATTCAAGCTGGAACTATGAATGTTGGTTTCTTTTTCCTTATTCATTACTTTCTTTATCTTATCCTTTTTTATTTAAACAAATGTCTCGCTTAAAAGCAAGATACATCTGTTTAATTACATTTGTTATCTTTATCATTTCTGGTCTACTAATTTCAAAACTTGGTGTACAATATAAAACATCGTCACCTATTCTTTATAACCTTTTGTACTTAGGCTTCTTATTATTCCCATTCACCTTGGGGGCTATGCTAAAACGTACAGAGCTATTTTCTAAACTTAACGTATTAGTGGCAAGAAAATCCTACGGAAAGTTTCTTGTTTTTACAATCTTAGTTATAGCATCGGTTATTAAATATTATATACCTACCGCCCTCTTTAGCCCCTTTTATGCAATAACATTCATTGTTTCATTTGTTCTTTTGTCACAAGGGAAGGCTAACATTCCTATACTCTCTGCTATTGGTCGTCATTCAATGAACATATGGATGATTCACACGTGGTTCTTATATTACCTCTTTCCTTCTTTTATAGCAGGATTCAAATATGTATTCTTGGAGTATATAGCACTACTATTTGTGAGTTTTATCATTTCATTTGTTATTAATAGAATTGTTAACTTGATGCCTCTTAAATTTTAGGAGTAAGTTAGGTTGTTCTCTTTTACGATAAAAGAAATATGCATGAAAGGTTTAGAGAATCTTTGTAATTTACTTTACGCTAACATTTTCATTTTTCGCTGGAAAGCTATACCTTTGCAGACGTGGAACTTTATGTTACTTGTAAATGCTAATATAGAGAGGACTCTGATATGACCAAATTAAAACTAAAGAAGCATCTGGCAGTACTACCTAAGGAAGACGTAATAAACCTTGTGTTGAGTCTGTATGATGCGAGCACAGAAGCGAAGATGTATCTGGAAATGTATCTTACACCTGATTATAGCACTGCATTGGAAAAGTATAAAAAGATTATTCGCAACGAATTCTTCCCTGCTCGGGGCTTTTCAGACAAGCCTTCATTTGCAACTTGCCGCAAGGCAATCTCCGACTTCAAGAAGTTGAAGGCTGATGCCCTCAGTCTTGGAGATTTAATGCTTTACTATATAGAGTTGGGATGTGAATACACAATGACCTTCGGTGATATGTGGGAGCAGTATTATACTACATTAGAAACAAATTTTGAGAAAGCTTTGAAGCATATTTCCGACCATAACCTTGAGGAACATTTCAGACCGAGAATTGAAAGTATGCTTAATTCAACACAATGTGGTTGGGGATTTTCTGATACCTTATGGGATATGTACTATGATTATTATGGTTGTCAAGAGTGAACAAAGAGACTTTGTCTAAACAAACATAGAGCCTCATTTATAGATTTAAGATGTAGCAAACGACTAACAAATTTATAAAGAAACTATGCAGGATTTTGCAGCGATTGACTTTGAGACAGCTAACTTTGAACGGTGTAGTGTATGCTCGGTGGGGGTGGTGATAGTAAGAGGAGGAGAGATTGTCGATAGCTTCTATTCACTTATACAGCCCGAACCGAATTACTATCATTGGCGATGTACGCAGGTGCATGGGCTTACGTGTGCAGATACTGACGGAGCACCCGTGTTCTGTGAGGTATGGAAGCAAATAGAACCTATGATTGAAGGCTTACCACTTGTAGCCCATAACGCACCTTTCGACAAATCTTGTCTGAAGGCATCTTTCTATACCTACCAAATGGATTACCCTGATTATGAGTTTCTTGATACACTGAAGGCTGCACGACACCACTTCCCTCACCTCCCCGACCATCAGTTACATACAGTTTCATCTGCCTGTGGTTATGAACTGACTGACCACCATCACGCCCTCGCTGACGCTAAATTTGCAAATATGCTATCATTTTCTTAACTTTGCAGCAAAATTATAAATATGAAAGCAGTAGGATATATTCGTGTTTCAACAGACCACCAAGATCTTAGTAGGCAAGAGTCTTTAATAAGACAATATTGCCAGAAGAATAATTATTGTTTAACCAAGATAATTGGAGAAAAAGTTTCGGGTGCAAAGAAAGACAGAAAAAGTCTAGCAGAATTACATATTTTAGATAAGTCATTAGCTGATATTCTAGTTGTTTCTGAGCTATCAAGACTTTCTCGTGAAGCTGATTATGCGAATGTCATCTTCATTATAAATAATATATTGCAAAATGGATTGGATGTTGTCTTCTTAGATGAAGAAAGCAAAGTTTATAAAGCAGGGAAGAGTTTAGATATTATTGATATTATAACTCTCGCAATTGGCGCAAAAACAGCAGCAGATGAAAGGATGAAAATTGCAACCCGAATGAAGACAGGTAAGACTACAAAAATACAGATAGAGCCTTATATGTACACTGGTGGAACTGCCCCTTACGGATATAAAATTATTGACAATCCACTATATCATGGTCAAATAGATAATATTCCAGCCAAACGTCTTATAACAGAAGATGAATATCAGATGAGTAATGTTCGTTTAGTTTTTCAAATGGTACTTAATGGCACTACTCTTAGGGATATAGCAGAACATCTTAATAAATCAGGTACACTTACAAAACAGAATAAACCGTTTTGCGAAACATCTATTAGTAAGATGATCAAAAATCCCATCTATAATGGTAGAAGAAGATTTAAGGGACTGCCTCTTGTAATCAAAAAGATTATTTCAGATGAAGATTGGAATAAAGCGCAGATTTGTGTTTCACAAAATAAACTCTTTAAGGATATTGCTACTTCAAATTTTAACCCATTGAAAGGGATAGTATTTTGTCCTTGTGGTTATGCACTGATGTTGCATCAAATGTCTCCAAGAAGTGGACAAAAATATTATGTTCTTGCTTGTTGCCGTAAAAACAATAAGGAATATCGGAAAAAGTGTAGAAATATGGGAATTAAATCTGACGTTCTTTTCAAGTCTGTATGGAACTGTGTAAAACGAAGCCTCACACTCACAGAATACTCTGAAAAAAGCAATAAGAAATCAGAGCAGATTAATACTATAATTACACAATTAAACCAGCAGCTTGCCAATAACCACAAATCAATGGATAATATTAAGGAGGAAATGCGCCATATTGAAAATGCGATAATAAAGGTGTCGGATATTCCATCATTAGTAGACAAATATAAAATTGATTACAAAAAAAAGCAAGATGAGATTAGTAGCAAAGAAGATAGTAATAAAGCTATAGAAGAAGAAATCACCAAAAACAAACAACAATTAGAAAGAATTCAAAAATCTCAGGCTTACAAGCAACTGCATGATATGACAGACAAGGAAAAGTCTGAAATATACAAGAATGTTCTTGATCGTGTTGTCTATTACTCAGAGACAATGTTTACTGGCTTTATAGTAATAGACTACAAGAATGGCTTGCAAAATATAGTTGTTTCAAAAAGACATTACAATAATCTCACACTTCTACTTCCTACAACTTTCAAATTTAATAAAGAAACAAGAAAAGTAGTTATCCCACTCCATAAACATGATGCTAAACAACCTTACAATCTTGATTTTATAAAAGAGCAGGAATTTTCTTTAGCCGAATTAAGTTCTTCCTATGATTTAGAAGAATGGAAAATCAACATAGATGACAAATAATATAAAAAGACAAAGAGGGGACAATTATTTATTACTCTCCTCTTCATTTTTTTGCATCTAATCTTTTTTATTTAATTTTTCAACTACATTTTCAATATTAGGTAAACTGCATAACCTATAAAGTTCCCATCCCAACTCATCGTCATAAGGGGAATAGAAAGTTTCATTACTCCACTCATGAGAGTGAGCATATTTCCGCTTTTCTATAACACTCTTTTGAGATTGCGACTTACGTTCTGCAGGAATAACATCAGAAACAGTAATAGTGTCTCCATCTACTAATTCTCGGAAATACCAGCTATCTTTTAATTCAGACAGCACAGCTTTTATATTAGCTCTATATCTAAGAGTGTCTGACAGCATTAAAATTAAGCCATTAATGAGGGACACTTCATCTAGCTTACCATAGTTCTTAACTATCTTGTTAGAATAATATTTGCCGAACAATTCCATACGCTGTTCATTAGACAACTTTAGTAGACCCTCTATCCTATCTAATTTAAGTGTACTGTCCTTTGTTTTTAACTCTATCATACCAGCATTATTTTTTCAAAATAAAAAGGAGTGGCAGCTAACCACTCCCAAAAGTAAAGATTTAACCCTGTCCTAGAATTCGAGCTTTAGCGCTTTCACGTTCTGATTCAGGAAGTAAAGACAAAGCTCCTGCTAATCGCTCAACATCTTCACGTGCTTTCTGAACCGCAAGAGCTTTAGATAACTCTTGTAAATTCTTCAAACACCTGTTAATAGCTTTCATACGTTCATCAACTTTTGATTTTAACTCATCTGCAGTTGTGTACTTATCACAAAGCCATCCACCAAAAAGATCATTGCGGAAAGCATGCGACATTGCACTACTAACATTGTCAAACAAATCGGTTTTAATGCTCTCTACATTAAAATCTTCACCTTTACCATTAATTAAAGTTATCATTTTCATTAAATCGTTTAATAAGGGTTGTCATCCCTTTGAATGGTGTCCTATAAGGATTGGACTACACCCAAGCAGCTGACGAACTGCCTCCCTCTAAGGGAATGTAACATACAAGAAGTACATCACATTACTTGCAAGCGAATGCAAAAGTACAATATATTTTTTGTTTTAAAAATATAATTAGGAAACTTTTTATAGATTTTTTCTGTTACTTACTAATAAAGGCATACTCATAAAGAGTAACTTTACAAAAAAGTAAAGTTATACACATACAGTGTTTCTAATGTCATATATAGTAGATTTATATAATCAACACATAATACTACTAAAAATATCCAGTTACCGACTAATGCTATAAACTAATAATACATAGATGCTGTAATTAGTACTACTACATAGTAGATGACATTAGTAGCTATTATCTCCCCCCCTAACTACTTCTATTTAAAAGTGGTTTTATTACGTGCACACGAGTACACCTGCCTTGCATCCCCCTCCACACAAAACAAAGGGAAAAGAAAAATAGCAGAGGTTTCTACAGTGAAAAATAGGCTATGAATAAACCTCTATATAATCTTAGGGGATTTATGATGTGTAACAGGCTGGAAGTTGGAGTAATCCGCTTTCGGTCTGTTCTCATTTATGCCTATTTCAATCAATATTCACTTAATCATTTACAGTTATGAACAACGTAACATTAATGCCTGCTGTTGTGGCACAAAACAACAGAGCCTATGATTTCAGCGATGCAGAGGAAGCCGTTATCATAGAGGACACCCCAACGGAGGGTAGCAGCGTTTCTTTCCTCGAAGCCAACACCAACGCAATCTCACTTGATGAACTTGCCAGTACGTGTGTCGTCCCAACTTGGGGTAATCAAGAATTGACCATTGCACATCAAGACTTTATTAACTGTATACATGATGCTGCCAAGGACTTCTATCATGGCGAGCAGATAAATAAACCTGCTATCCGTGTTTCTCATATAGTAAGAGGTAGAACACCTAACGCATTAGGCAAGAAAGCGTCAGAACTCTTGGAGTGTGAAAAGACACAGTTCTATCAGCGTATGGCGTTTGCTTTTACTATCCCAACTATTTATGAAACCTTGAATGGTCAGAAGCTTGAACTTTGTGTGGGGGGGAGTGCGTAATTACAACGACCTCAACCTTTATAGGGCAAGTAAAGGTGTAGAGAAGTTCTCTATTTTTGTAGGCTGGAGAGTAAACGTGTGCAGTAACCAAGTGCTAACAGGTGATGGTGTCAAACTATCTATTGAGGTAATGAGCATTCGTGACTTATATAAGAGTGTGATGGAGTTACTCTACCAATTTAATCCAGCTAAGGATATACACCTAATGCAGACTCTCTCAAATACTTCGCTCACAGAAACACAGTTTGCACAGATAATAGGTAGAATGAGAATGTACCAAGCCTTACCACAAGGTTATACCAAACAGATACCACGCTTGCTGATTACGGACAGCCAAGTGAACAGCGTATGTCGTGGCTATTACAGCAATCCTGATTTTGGTGCCAACGACGACAGTCTGTCTATGTGGGACTTCCACAATCTGCTTACGGAATCCAACAAGGGAAGTTATATTGACACCTACTTACAGAGAGCGGTAAATGCCACGGAGGTAGCGGTTGGCATCAACAATGCCCTGCATGGTGACGAGAAATATAAATGGTTCATTGGATAAGTGAACTGTTGATTGAGAGCGGGGAGACATTCTGCAATGGGTGTCTCCCTTTTTATTGGTAAACTATACACACAACACGATGAATAAAGAGATAGACAAGGCTCTACACCTTATATATACTTTACAGGAGCAGTTATGCAATATGCCACACAGAGAGGGCTGTCTTAAAATGCTATACCAGATAAGAAGCCTTATGGAGGATTTCGACAGTATGCTGACACCAGACCAACGCAAATACGGTATATACAGCAATGCTTATAAGGAGATATTCGCTAATGGCACAGGTCTTTCGCAATACGACAAGGTTTGTGCAACCATCTGCGAGGAAGAATATGCAGAACTGCCATTTTAACAACAACTTATTTCATACATTACAACTATGGACATGGATTTCAAGGTAGCAGAGGTAACGCTACAATACAAACCGACCTGCAAGAAACAAAGCAAGGTTTTTGGTTCAGAAGAAGCATATAATATCTTACTTCCTACATTCAAAGAGGGAACAATAGAGTACAGGGAATATGCTAAGGTGTTATATCTCAACCAAGCAAATGAAGTTATTGCTTATAACACGATTTCAGAGGGAGGACTGACAGAAACTGCCGTTGACCTGAGGATAATACTACAAGGGGCATTACTGACCAATGCCACGCAGATAATATTTGCTCACAATCACCCAACTGGTAACTTAAAGCCCAGCCCACAAGATGATATGCTTACAAGAGAACTACAGAAAGCTTGTCAGATTATGAGGATACGGTTTACTGACCATATAATCATGTCAGTAGATAGCTATTACAGTTATCGTGAAGAAGGGAGGATATTGTGATGGAAACTAATTATGTCGTAATTCTTGATTTCAGTACAGCAACTGTGATTAAGATACACCTATCGAAAGAGCAGATTGAAGAATCCTACAAATATAATGACTTTGAGGAGTTCCTCTTTACACTTGAACCCAAATATGGCTTTCAAGTAAAAGACTGCTGTTGGATGACGTGTGAGACATTGAAAGAGGAAAACTACCTCTGATTATATTCACTAATAGAGAAAGTGAACGTTATTCTGATAATCAAGCACTTAACAAAGAGGCTATCAGAATTATATTCACTTTCCTTATAAACCCAACATAAAAGAATATTATTATGAGTTTGAAATATAGCAACACAACGGCAGACTATCTTGAATGGTCAGAAGCCATGAACTTAATACGTAGGCTGACAAAAGACAAGAACTATAAGATTTCGCTTCTTATAGCGATTGGTTGTTTTACAGGATTAAGAATATCTGATATTCTAACCTTACGATGGAAGCAGATACTTGGTGTGTCAGAGTTTACTATAACCGAACGTAAGACAGCTAAGCAGCGAACTATACGCCTTAACAAAGAACTGCAATTGCATATTAAAGACTGTTACGAGCATATCAATCCTCTTGGCATCGCAGCTCCTGTCCTTGTTAGTCAGAAAGGTACAGTTTTCACCGTGCAACGTATCAACGTAATACTCAAAGAACTCAAACAGAGGTACAAACTGAAAATAAAACATTTCAGCTGCCATAGTTTAAGAAAGACATTTGGGAGACAAGTTTATAACATGAATAGTGACAATGCAGAACTGGCACTAATCAAGCTAATGGAACTTTTCAACCATTCATCTGTAGCTATTACCAAACGCTATCTTGGATTACGTAAGGAAGAAATCTTGGAAACCTACGACTGTCTTACATTCTAAGCAATGACTTTTTTCAGAGAATAATTCTTTTATACACCCCATACTAAAAATGTCATCACATGCTGAATAACAAACAAAAAACACCCTTAAAATAGAAAAATCACTCTGTTATACAAACTTTTTGCAAGAAAGAAACATTTAATAAGAAAATTTATCTATCTTTGCAGTGGACTTCCAGTACATCTGTGTGCAGATGTGCGTTATAAAGAGTTCAATATTAAAAAAGAGCGTTTTGATATTATCCAAGGACTGAAATGTGGAAGTTTCAAAATCGAATGGATAATGGCAATACGCTCACGCTAGGATTATTGTACCCTTAACAATGGGGATAATATACCTTAATGCGTGGGCTATTGTTTCATTACTTTCGATAAGGTCCTTCCACAACCTCAGCCCTAGTAATAAACAATGGTTCCCACGCTTTTTCATATACTTAACTAGTGAACAGCCTTATTTAGGAGAACAGTGGGCTACAAAGAGATATAAATCTTCCTCTATAAAACTAAAAAGGAACAATTTACTTTATAAACATTCAAATAAATAAACATTACTGCGGGCGGACATCTATATTATTTAGATTTTAATCCCCGTTTAGGGCAGACATGTTAATTTAGATGGCTTCGAAAAAATATTCACCCAAAAAAATAAAATCATATAGTTACATGAAGAAAATACTATTTATTATTATTATGCTTATAAATAGCATAACTACATTCAGTCAAAACTCAGATCATGTTTTCCATTTTGATTTTGATGGAAGATGTGTTTCTTATACTGGAGAGTTTAAAAACTGGGAGTCCTGCACCGATTGTTTTATGGAATTTCACGATGGGAAATCTATTTTGCAATTAGTAGATACAAGATATGGTACTTTTATCTTTGACGTTACAAAAAGGGGGCATGATAGACAAAGTAATGCAATGATATTGGTCTGTACGAATAAAGGAGAGACTACAACCGAATGTACTGTCATTATGGGAAAAGAATTTATACTATTCCTGTATGATGATGTAGCATTAAAATACCATATACAACATACGAGACAATTAAAATGAATTTCAGTTTAAAATCAATATGAAGAGAATTGCAGCTTTAATAGTATTCATGTGTTGCTCTATTTCTATATTGGGGCAAAAATTAGGACATGCTTACCATTTTGACTTTGATAGTAAAAGCATTTCACAGACTGGAAATTTTAATGACTGGCGAAAATGTACAGGGAGTTCTATGACACTCTTCGACGAGAGCTCCGTCATCACAATTTCTGACTCTGATTTTGGAAGTATAGGATTTATTATCACAAAAGTCAATGAAGATAAACAGAATCATGCTTGGTTCTTTACCTGTATGGGCAAAGATAATATTCCTGCCTGTACTGTTATTTGGCAAAAGAAATATGTAACAATACTTGTTGATGATACTGTGGTAAAATATCACATATCATCTTCACATGAAGAAGAACATTAACTTAAAACAAAACAAATATGAAAAAAAATTCTTTTATCACTTTTTGTCATTCCTTCTATGACAGCAATGGCACAATCAATTTATGGGACCCCATACACTCCAGTAGAGATTCCAGAAAGTAGTTACGATATAATTGGGAATTTGAACTCTGCTTTAAATGGAAGCTTTAATAGCAATTTTAGACAATATTCCCCACAGACCTATCCTCAAAGACAGCAGAGAACTCCCAAAACTCGATTAGTTAAAGGTACATATTATGATGGAATGAAATGGAGAACAGCTTCTGTCAGAATAGCAGAAGACCAGAAAGGTATGTACATTTATTCTACTAACCCTGGAGGAATCTGGCAGCGTTGTGGTAAGTCATATTTACACGAGATTTCAGAATTTGATGATATGAGTCAATACTTCAATTATTCTGCACAAGGTGGTATTTATACATTCTATTTCTAAAAGACAATGAAAGAAATGAAGAGTATTCTTGTTTTTTAGACTACTCTTCATATTCTTACACATTAAAATACACCTTAGCACATGACACGTAATATTTTTTTTTCAGCCCTTATCTTCATTTTTACATTCTATAGTACTCCATGTAAGTCACAATGGTTTGAAAGCTTTTGTTATAAAAATTCATGGTCTCCATGGAAAAGTTGGAATGGTATCCAAATCTATTCTTATCCAAAGCGTTCAGGAATAATTCTGAAAAGCGAAGGTGGAGTAACATTTTTTAGTTTCAAAATCACTAACTATATTCCTCCAACAAAACAACAAATTAAGGAACATTATAAAAAAAATCAGTATTTTGAATACACTGGAACAGTAGAATATCTTCTTGATGAATTTTCACCTACTGCAGAGGATATAGCAAAAAAAAGTTTCTTTGTACATTCTGACCCGAGAACAGATATTACTCCTATAATAAATCGACGTACATCGTGCATCATACAAATTGCACCTTATAAGAAACTTCCGCAGTTATATAATATTTGGTTTGATAATATAGGGTATGCTATTGACCTAAGAAATATGATATTCAGTAATGATTAGTATTGTTGAATAAGCATCTAATATATATTCTAATAATATACACTCTTACTATTTAATCTATTGCGTTTATTAAACCATGCGTCTCAAGACACTCACCTTATATTAAGTTCATACAACATAAAATTTGAATTATGAGAATACAAAAAATATTGTTTACATTTATTTTACCTTTATTCTTTACTGCACTACATGCACAAAGACCACAACCAATCAATATTTTACAGAAGATGTTTTATACTGGAGAAGTTAGTAATCAACATCCACAAGGGAATCGTCCTGCATATATTTGCAATGTCTTTCGCAGTGTGAAAAAGAACAACATATCTTTTGTGGATCCAGAAAAACAAAATGTTGATATTAGCATTTTGCTTTGGATAGAAAAAGATGACAAAGGTAATATAAACTTATACATCATAGATTCTGAAAGCATGGATGTAATATGCTCTGGTAAGTTGTTAATTAAAAGCTATAAATATGAAGATGGATTTGATTATTATATGTTTGACTGTACATACGATAACTTAATGGGCAATAAAAAGATGACCAAGCCCTTATCCATTTTTACATCAAGATTACCATATAACAATAAATTTTCAATAATAATGCCGATTAATAACTCTTTAACATTAAATATGGCTGGGGAATCAGGCTTCGGTTTAGAGAACTTTCAAAATCCATTATATGACATTTTGAAATAATATTTATAAGCACCATTTGAGCAATCATTTGGTGCTTTTATTTTTACCTTTACTCTCTATAACATAGTCAATAGGACAAGTCTAATTCAAAATTTCATGCAGAAGCTATTCTAAACCATATTTTTCGAAATTCTGTAGATTTATTTGGAATCACCACTTAAATGGTCTATTATTGCATTAGATACTTAAACAAGAAGATACTACTAAGATGAACTACTAATATATACTACTAAGGATATAAAAGTACTCTGTAAAGTACCTTTTATTATACTTTTCAGTGTCGAATTATTAGTAACTGGCAGATACTAAGATTAACTAATTTCCAATACTTACTTTATATACTTAAAGAAGCAAAAGGAAATATGTACGGTGTCATAACTCACACTTGGAATCCAATAAAAGGAAATTACCCCATTCCTTTAGATATTATTATGTTTATAAAATAGTACTATGCGGACTAATTGCTAAAAGACAATATGGAAGAACACATAAACATGAAAAATCCATTTTAAGACAAACTGGCGAAAAGTGATACTCGAAAAGTTTAGGAAAAGTGATACTGGATATTATGGAAAAGTGATACCATATACACTATAATACTACCTCTATTTGACACTACCTATAAGAGTTTTTCCGATTGCCAAGGCAACCGAAAAGAACGATTTTCAGATACATCCATTACAAATAACATTAAACACACCTATGCTTATATATTTACCTGACAACAGGATTTTCAAGACAAGGAAAGAAGCAAAGATTTACTTAGGAGGAATAACCTCATATAACAGGGCTTTCAATAACGGAGATATTTTCTTTATAAACCAAAGCAATAGCAAACTATGGCAACACACTATACAACTTACCCCAAAGACAATGGAATAATAGGTAACAATAAACTGATACTCATTCTTATCTCTGCCTATATTAAAAGCAGGGAAAGATATTCAGACCACAAACTTGTTAATCTGACTTACGAAGAAATATCCAAAAAATTATGCATTCCTCTTATTACAGTAAAAAGGACTGTTCCCGAACTTTGTAAAAATAATAAACTTTTTAGCAACGTTGAGCAAGTGCATAATGGTAACAGGCTACACAATATTTACCATTTTTATAAAGATTATCCCAATGCCTTTTATATAAGTAATGACTTCTTTTCTCCATATAAATTAGAGGGGCTTAAACAAGCAGATAAGAATAAACTGAAAGGATTTCTATTGTTACTTAAATGCCATTGCTTTAACTTAACCAATAAATACTACGCTAAACGAATGGTAAAAGGAAAGGTAAGCCGAAGTGAACTTGCCACTGTTCTGAATATGGATAGCAGTATCGTTGGCAAATATATTGAAATGGCAAGCAAATACAAACTGGTTAAGGAGTTTAATAAAGGATTGCTGATTACCGACAAGAATATTTTTCCAGACTATTGCAAGGAAAATGACCATGAAACAAAGATTTATCATTTACTATATAATTGGTGTATGAGAAATGATATTATACCACCAGACCGAGATAATGAATGTTTACTAAAACAGATATCCTTTCGCTGCAACCTAACCAAAGAAGACCTTGTAGAACTAGCAAGAAAGCAGAATATGACAGAACAAGACTTAATTGCCGATTATAAAAAGCATCCTCACAAATATATAGGGATATTTGAACATTACCTGCCTTATGTCTTATCAAAGAGAATAAAAGGAGTTACAGAAGTTAATCTACAGTATATTGCAGAAGTGCTCAACGTAAAAGAAGTACCCAAAGAAACAACCAATAAAGAATCTTATCAATTTATAATGTGAAAGCACAAATTACATACGAACTAAGAAAACTATACCACTCTGGAGACAGAGTTACTAATAAGATATTGAAAAAACAAATGTAGAAGATATACGATAAAGTTGGCTATCATGCTACTGCCAAAGGTACAAACATAGTACAATATGGCTTTATCGCTAAGAAATGTAAGATACCTATAAATGGTAAACGCGTAGATGGTGTGGAGTTAATTATATTATAATAAAGGTCAAAATAACAGTAACATGTCAGGTAACTTTAGTATCTTTGCAAAATAGAATATTATATATAATGGGAAACCTAAATTTTGTAGCTATTGACTTGGAGACAGCTACTCAAAGTCGTAATTCTATTTGTGAAATCGGCATTACAGTAGTAAAAAATACTACAATAGTGGAAAGTAAATCTTGGCTTGTTGAGCCACCTGATAATTTTTATCAGCCTTTCAATATTGCTATTCATCACATAACGCCCGAACTGACGGAGGATGCACCTACATTCCCCCAAGTTTGGCAAGAAGTAAGTGAGTATTTGAATGGTCAAGTAGTTGTAGCCCATAATGCAAGTTTTGATATGTACGTTCTTAAAGATACGTTTGATGCTTTTGAGATACCATATCCACAGTTTGACTATTATTGCTCATATAGATTAGCACAGAAAGTAATTAAAGGATTATCCAGTTACTCTTTATCACAACTATGTAACAGTTTGGATATAAAATTTGGTACACATCATCGGGCAGAAAATGATTCTGTCGGATGCGCCGAAATCTTCATGAAATGCGTCGCGAGGGCTGGCGTCCGCTCACTTCAAGAGCTCCAGAATAAATTTAATTTCCGCTGTGGACAGTTTGACACAGGTTATTTCCGCCCACAACAATCTTACAGACAAGAAAGTAAAAGATAGCATATCTGATAAATTAGCTGATGCGGAAGCTTGTGCGTGGATAGCACGAGAAATATTGTAGAAATCACATAAACCATATTATATAACCTATAAATAAATGACAGAAAACAAAATTACAATTAAGTCCGTATCTGAACTTCTTAATATGAAGTTCTTTATTCCCGATTACCAACGTGGTTATCGATGGACGACACAACAAGTTAAAGAGTTACTGGAAGATATTAATGAATTTGCCAGTAAAAAGAGGAAAGGACCAGGAGAATTCTATTGTTTGCAGCCCTTGGTCGTTCGTGCTATGACCACTGAGGAGAAAATAAAATATAACCTTGATCCTAATGAAAGTTGGAACGAAGTTATTGATGGGCAACAACGCCTCACCACTATTTTTTTAATATTAAAATCATTAAAAGAAATTATAGAAGTAGCTGGTAAACCTACTGAAGTTTATGAGATAAAATACGAGCGCGATGCAAACAAGAAGGCTGGATTTCTTAATTCTATTGAGACGATCGGTGATAAAGAAGACTATACCACAGTTGATTATTATCACATGACCACAGCTTTTCTTTATATCAAGAAATGGTTTGAAGAGAATAGAGAGTGCAAATTAAGATTCTGCGAAACATTGCTATCTTATGAAATTGACGATGAGGACAATTCAAGTAAACAAACGAAGGATGTTGCTAACAACGTACGTTTTATTTGGTATGAATCTGTAAACGAAAATCCGATAAAGGTTTTTACTCGTCTAAACATTGGTAAAATTAGCCTGACTAATGCAGAACTTATCAAGGCACTGATGCTGAACCGAGAAAATTTTAAGAATGTTGATGACTTTGCAAGAAGACTCCGCCAACAAGAGATTGCGTCCGAATGGGACAATATAGAATACACTTTACAGAAAGATGATTTCTGGCTTTTCCTTCATGAAAAGGATTATTCACATCCTACTCGTATAGACTTCATCTTCGATATTCTTTGTAACCAGAACTATCTTTGTTTACCTCAAAAGAGTTTGGAGCAAATTGGTAACGATGAGTACAAAACATTCCGTTACTTTACAGAATATTTTAAACAAAAAGATTCTAATGTAGACAACTGCTGGTCAGCCGTTAAATCTTATTTCCATACATTTATGGAATGGTATGATGATTTACAACTCTATCATTATGTGGGATTTCTCATAGAGACAAGCAATTATCATAATGTGAAAGTGCTCCTTTATAAATGGAGTGAGGAAAAGAACAAGAACACTTTTGTTAGCTACTTGAAGAGTGAAATAAAGAAAATCATTGACAAATGTTTAAAGACTGAGGATCCTAATGGTGATGATAAAAGGAAATATAAACCAGTCCTACTTTTCCATAACATTCAGACAATTATCAACCAGAACGAAAGCAAAATAAACAATGACAAGTACAAATTAGGAACTTTCTATAAATTCCCATTTCATCTTTACAAATTAGAGAACTGGGATGTGGAGCATATAAATTCGTTTACTTATAACGAAGAAAATGATATGGAGACACAGAAGGAATGGCTGACTAATGTTTTTTGGGGTGTTTCAGAATCTATTCAAAACCGTATCAGGGAATACTTTGAAGTAAAGTCCGACTCCGAAAGGGAAGATATTTTTAATGAGATTAAGGCTAATGTCCCACAGCCAGACAGTTGGGAACTGGAAGAAAAGAATAAACTGTGGAATTACACACTACTCGATGCTTCAACCAATCGCAGTTATGGAAATGCAATATTCTCTGCTAAACGTCGTATCATTATTAGCAAAGATAGAGGAATTTTAATTCCAATACCTAAGCTTTCAAAGGACCAAAAAACATTTAATTTAGGAAAAGAAGAGAAGACAACATCCTCTTTTGTACCACCATGCACGAAGCATGTTTTCATGAAATATTATTCTCCGATGACTGGAGACAATAATTATTGGACAAAGAATCCTGATGCAGAAGCTTATTATCAAGATATTATGAACTGTATTAAAAAACTTGAGGAATAAATTTATGACAACAAATAAAACTTCTTTTTGGAACTTTATTTCTAAAAATAATATAGAGATTCCAATTATACAACGTGACTATGCACAAGGGAGAGATGGTAAAGAGTATCTACGTCGTAACTTTCTTACAGAGCTCAAGCGAGCTTTAGATAATGAATTAGAGGATGGTGAATCTACTCTTAAACTTGATTTTGTCTATGGGACAATTGAGAATGACAAGCTGCAACCACTTGATGGACAGCAACGCTTAACAACGCTGTGGCTAATACACTGGTACATAGCTTTACGTGCTGGGAAACTTACCGAAGCCGTAGAACAACTAAAAAAGTTTAGCTATGAAACAAGAATATCTTCACGTGAGTTTTTTAATTGCTTATGTGTTCCAGAGCATTTTACTGATTTCAAAGCAGACAATAGTATTGTTGACTTCATCACTACCTGTACATGGTTTTATTCTGCTTGGAAGCAAGACCCAACCATCCAGTCTATGTTAAGGATGTTAAGTGGAACTATTATTAATGACAAGTTTGGCGAGGATATTATTGATGGTATTGAAGAGCTATTTGGCAATGTTGAAACAACAACTTTCGTATCCTATTGGGAAAAATTAATCTCTGATGATTCCCCAATTGCATTCTATCACCTATCTATGAAAGAATTTAAACTTTCAGATGATTTGTATATAAAAATGAATGCTCGTGGAAAGCAACTGACAAACTTTGAGAACTTCAAAGCAGACTTGATTGGTTATATTCGCAGACAAGCTACCGATGGGGATAAAGAGTGGATGGAACTCTTAGATGCGAAAAAAGGCATTCCTATCCTATTAGATACAGAATGGATGGATATCTTTTGGAAACACAGATCAAAAAACAATCGTGTAGATGAAATCTATTATGCCTTTATGAACCGATTCTTTTGGAACGAACTCTTCACTGCTAATGATAATGAGAAAAAGTTACTTCCAGTTGGGAAAGGTAAACTTACTAACGACGAGGAAACGAATACGATAGAGAATGAAAACCACTCATACCTTTATCTTAATAAAGAAGCGTATGATGCTTATGGGAGTTTTACCCCTTATCTTTATGACCATGGACGTATTCCACAGAAGTTCTTTGAAGACTTACAGGAAATATTACATAATTTTATTCAGTATCAAACAGAACTTCCTAAGATTAAATGGTTAGAAAGCTTTAAGTTTATTCCTAATTATGAAGAAGATAAACAAACTATTGCAGATATCCCTATATCCAAACTTTCCCAACTACAACGTGTTGTCTTCTTTGCTGTTTGTAAATACTTTAGAGAGGGTCCTGCTGAAGAAACTTCTCTAAAACGGTGGATGCGTATTGTTCGCAACATTGTCTCAGGACAGGGTGAGGATGGAGAAGATCAAATCAGAAGTACACCTGCAGTACGTACAGCGATAGAGTATATTGACAGATTAAATAGTCATAACGTGTATCTTTCTCTTATTGATAACCAAGAGGTTAACTCTTCTACAGACATTGCTAAACGATGGAACGAAGAAGTTGAGAAAGCCCATCAAATTATGGATGGTGATAAAGTTCGAAAATATCTTGGTACTTGTAAAAAAGAAGATGGTAACTCTTATCAAACATGGGAGGAAATCATCAATGATGCTGAAGACTGGAGTTTTTTCAAAGGTTCTATTCGCTTCTTGTTTCACAACGCAAAGGGAGAAGTTGATTGGAATGACTTTGACAAGAAATGGGAGAATACAAAGAAACTTTTTAAGAAGGAAAGTAATGAAAAAGAATCTGCCCTCAATAATGATAGTTCAGAACCTCTCAAAATATTATTCAGTAGGTTTACTCTTAAGAACTTTGAACAAAAATTGTGGTGGAAACATAGGGTTTTTAACAACCTTCCCCGCACATGGCTTTACTTCCTTTTAAGTAATTCATTATCTTCGCCAGTCCATTCGTTACTTATGGGAGAAGAATTATCCCCTTTAAGTCCTAACAGTGATGATCTTAAGCTAAATACTTTATATCAACTATGCTGTACAGGTTTACTTGATTACATAATACAAAGTAAAAATGCACCTTGGTACTGGATAAGATGGTATCATGAACATCTTGCAATTTATCCAAGTGGTTGTGGAATATTCTTAAATGCAAAAGATAGAGATAATTTCTTACTACATACAGAAGAAGTAACAGTTAAACAAGATGTGATAGTTGGCAATAATGAATTCCTTTTCGGTTCTGATATTAGGTTTGAATATAAGGAAAATACATATTGTTGGGAGCGTAATGACTATATCTTTCTTATGTCTCAAGATAAAAATAGTAATCGCGCTGTAAGAGACGATGCTATGACGGAACTTGAAGATAAGTATTATTGCTTCAAATATAAAAAAGGGGGAAATACCACTGCACAACTTGACAGACTTCTTGATGAATATAAAAGAATCCCCTCATAAGGCTCTTTCAATCTTTATTAAACTTTTATTGGTAATTCACCTCTACAGGGTGGATTACCAATAATGAAAATTATTGCAAGGCTTGCAATAATTTTGTTATCATTTACTTTATGTATATATTTGCATTCCGAATGAGTAAATAAAAGTTAAGTCTTATGACAGAAGAATATATCCCTATTGATTTCGATATCCCAGAGGACAAGACACAGCGTCTTATTAAGGTGATTGGCGTTGGTGGTGGCGGTTGTAACGCTGTTAAAAATATGTATAATGAAGGTATTAGCAGCGTTTCCTTTGCTATCTGTAATACTGATAGTCAGTCGCTGGTCCACTCTAACGTACCTGTCAAGATTCTGTTAGGTACAGGACTGGGAGCCGGAGGTGTACCTGAAAAGGGAAAGTCGGAGGCAGAGCAGAACATTGAAGATATTAAACGACTATTGAGCGACGGTACGAAAATGGTCTTTGTAACAGCTGGTATGGGTGGCGGAACAGGAACGGGTGCGGGACCAGTAGTGGCTGGTGTGGCTAAATCGATGGGTATTCTTACCATTGGTATAGTGACTATTCCATTCTACTTCGAGAAAAAACGTAAGATTATCAAAGCTATCAAGGGTGTTGAACAGATGCGTAAGAACGTGGACGCTTTGCTCATTATAAATAATGAACGGCTCTGCGATGTCTATAGTGATTCGCCTCTTCCTATTAAGGAAGCCTTTAAGCGTGCTGATAACATCCTACTCAATGCGACAAAGAGTATCTCAGAACTGATTACAGTGGAAGGAGATATCAACCTTGACTTTCGTGATGTAGAAAACACTTTACGCAGTGGTGGTAGTGCTATCATGGCTATGGGACGTGCAAAGGGGGAACATCGTGTAGAGAATGCTATCGTGAGTGCACTGGACTCTCCCCTACTCTATGGTAGTGACATCAGTCAGGCTAAGCGTATCCTATTCAACATCTATACAAGTAATGATAAACCTTTACTTGTAGAGGAGATGAACGAGATAGATGCATTCATGGACACACTCGATGTGAATATAGATGTTATTTGGGGCACCAGTACTGACGATAGTTTAGGTGAGGATGCTAAGGTGACGATTCTTGCTACTGGTCTTGACAAGAGTAACTTACATGAAACCGACGAGCAGACTGAGGAGTTAAGCGAACACTATGATGAAATTATCAGTCAACTGTACAAACCTGTGAGACGTAAATCTTCTACTTTTGAAGAAACCATAGAATCTCCAACGACAAAGGAGACACCAGCCGAGCCAAAAGAAACTGAACCAGAATTCATTGTAGAACCAACGGTTATACCTGAACCTGCGGTAAAGGTGGTCCTACCTGAACAGGAACCAGCAGAGCCAGAACCAGCGGGACGTCCTTCATTCTTGGACCGATTAAAGGCTCGTATGCGGCAGTTGACATCTGAAATGCTTGAAGGAGGGGAGGAATAGGATTATGTCTGACCCTCTAATGCAAACTCCAGAACAAATAGCTGACATTGTACAGCGTGCAAGCCAACGGCTGATTGGCTTAGGTCGCTATGACCTTCTCTTGAAAAGTCTGGGTGGCTCAGCGGTTATCGAAGAACTACGCATAGAATTAGCAAAGAGTCGACTTTCGCCACTTGTCATCACTTCCGACTATCGATTCCTATTACCTGAGATGGGGAAAGAGGTGGAGTTGACTCCAGTGCATAAGGCTGTGTATCTTTTCTTCCTACATCACCCGGAGGGAATTGAGCTAAAACGACTGTCAGAACATAGACAAGAGCTATTAGAACTCTATTGTAAAACAACTCGACTCTCTGACAATGAGAAGATTGAAGAGAGTATCGAGCACCTCATCAATCCACTTGATAATGCCATCAATGAGAAGTGTTCACGCATCAAAAAAGCCTTTTGTGATGTTATGGACGAGTATCTTGCAAGCTACTATATCGTCAGTAGCCATCGGAAACGGCAGCTCTCTAATTCTAACCGCATCTGGTATCAGCGCTTGAAGATTATTACACTCCCACGAGAGTTAGTTGTTTGGAAAAAGTAAGTAGTATTAGATGGTGGGTAATAAATATAAAAGACATTGTCAATACGAACGCTATATAACATTAGACATAGGCTACACTCTGTAAGTGGAGGACATCTAACTGCTTAACTATGTCCATTATCTGTAATCGCTCTTTACACTGTACATATAGAAAAAGAAAATGGGTGTTGATGAATAGCGTAAAACATCATCAACACCCATTACCTATTATCAAAACTCTATAAAGTCTTTACTTTTACAGCGTATAACTAAAAGATGTCAAGTATAGAAAGCGCAAATCATCAACACCCATCACCAAACACCCAACACCTAAGTGCCCATCAACACCTAACACTTAACACCTTTCACCCAACACTACGCTCCCTCAAACTCGCGAAGGAAGCGAGTATCGTTCTCAGAGAAGAGGCGGAGATCGCTTACACGATACTTAAGGTTAGCAATACGCTCAACACCCATACCGAAGGCATAACCTGTATATACGCTTGAATCAATACCACAAGCCTCAAGGTCGTGTGGATCAACCATACCACAACCAAGAATCTCAACCCATCCAGTGTGCTTACAGAAACCGCAGCCCTCACCGCCACAGATGTTACAGCTGATATCCATCTCTGCGCTTGGCTCAGTGAATGGGAAATAGCTTGGACGAAGACGAATCTTTGTATCTGCACCAAACATCTCACGAGCAAAGGTGAGAAGCACCTGCTTTAGGTCGGTAAAGCTAACATTCTTATCAACATAAAGACCCTCTACCTGATGGAAGAAGCAGTGTGCACGAGCCGAGATAGCCTCATTACGATATACACGACCTGGGCAAAGCACACGGATTGGAGGTTCGTGTGTAGACATATAGTGTGCCTCATCATTAGAAGTGTGGCTACGGAGAAGAACGTTCTTCGTAACGTCCATCATACTGCTGCGCTCAATGAAGAAGGTATCTTGCATATCACGTGCAGGATGATCAGCAGCAAAGTTCAACATAGTAAACACGTGCTGGTCGTCATCAATCTCTGGACCCTGATAGAGAGTGAAACCCATACGAGCAAAGATATCAATAATCTCGTTCTTTACAAGTGTCAACGGATGACGTGTACCGAGGTTAATAGGATAAGCAGTACGTGTCAAGTCGATATCATCACTCTGTGCCTCATTTGTTTCAAGCTGGTCCTTGAGTTCGTTAATCTTGTCCTGTGCACTCTGCTTAAGTTCATTAATCTTCATGCCGACAACCTTCTTCTGGTCGGCTGCCACATTACGGAACTCGCCCATCAACGCATTGATTTCACCCTTCTTACTAAGGTATTTCAGACGGAGTTGCTCCACATCATCAGCACTCTTAGCCGTGAGTGCACTCACTTCCTTGAGAAGTTCTTCTATCTTGTCTAATAACATAGTTCTTGATTATTTTCCTGCAAAGGTACAATTTATAATCGTAACGGAGAAATTACCCTAATATAAATTTATAAAAATCCTATCTTATTAGAAATAAATATTGTACATTTGCAGGAAATTTGAGATGAATAAAAAGAGAGTATGAAAAAAGCTTTTTTACTTATTGTGTGTGTTTGTGTAGCTATGGTAGCTGTTACTACAGGTTGCACAAGCAAGAAAGTTGATGGCGATGACAGTACAACTACTGATTCTACGGCAGCAGAAGACACTGACACTGTAGATAGCGTTGACTCTGCCACGGAGGTGATTGCTGCTACTCCTATGCCAAAGGCAGCAGACCAATTGTTTGATGACTTCTTCTTCAACTTCATTGCTAATAAGAAGTTGCAGATGAATCGTATTAAGTTCCCACTGCCTGTAGTCAATGGTACAAAGACTACGGAGCTGACACGTGGAAACTGGAAGATGGATTATTTCTTCCGCAAACAGGGCTATTACACGCTTATCTTTGATAATGAGAAACAGATGAAGTTCTCTAAGTCTACCGACTTGGATAGTGTCATCGTTGAGAAGATACATTTAAAGAGAGGTACGATAGAGCAGTATTGGTTCGATCATCAGGATGGTAGCTGGAAGTTGAATCAGATTCGTAACATCACATTCAAGGATAGTTATAACGCATCTTTCTATACCTTCCTGTCACACTTCTTCGCAAATGGTGGTAAAGGGGCTGTGAAGAGTTCATTAGCTTATTCAGGTCCAGACCCTAATGGTGAGGAGACAAATGTGGTCAACACGACTATCCCTGCCGAAGAATGGTCATCATTCTTACCAGAACTTCCACACGAAATGATTTATAACATCCTTTATGGTCAGAAGTATTCAGACACTGATCGCAGGATTGTTACCTTCCGTGGGTTGGCTAATGGCGCTGAAACGCAGCTCATCTTTAAGCAGAACGGTAAGAGTTGGCGCTTAGAGAAGGTTGTAGCTTATTAACGAACAGACCCCTGCCTACCTTGGTAGTGGGTCTTTCTTTATTAAGAAGCACCTGCTATTAATGTTATTGTTATGGATTATCTGATTCATAAAGAATAACACCTTTCTATAAATAGGAACAAAGGGAAACGCAAAAACAATATCAGAAACATGAAAATAGAACATAACTATAGTCTACTAAAGCATAATACCTTCGGCATTGACGCCAAATGTCAGCGTTTTGTTGAATACGAATCAGTAGAGGAAGTACAGGAACTTGTGCGCTCTTTAAAGGAAGAAGACTATCCACTACTGATTCTCGGTGGGGGTAGTAACCTTCTACTCACTGGTGATTTCAAGGGAACCGTACTCCACTCTGGCATCTCCTTTATCGAACAAATTGACGAAGAACGTGTACGTTGTGGCTCTGCTTACATATGGGATGACTTTGTAGACTATTGTGTTTCTCACGATCTCTATGGTGCAGAAAACCTTTCTATCATACCGGGAGAGTGCGGTGCGAGTGCTGTACAAAATATCGGAGCCTATGGTGTGGAAGCTAAAGACCTGATTGATGAGGTTGAAGCGGTGGAGATTGCCACTGGTGAAGTGCATCATTTCAAGAATGCTGATTGCGAATACAGCTATCGACAGAGTAAGTTTAAGCATGAATGGCGCAATAAGTATCTTATCACATCGGTGACCTATCGTCTTTCTAAGACTTATCAACCTAAACTCGATTATGGTAATATTCGTGCAGCATTGGCTGAACAAGGTATAGAAAATCCTACCGTAGCAGAACTTCGTCAGACGATTACTGACATCCGTAACGCGAAACTTCCTGACCCAAAGAAGATTGGTAATGCGGGTAGTTTCTTTATGAATCCTATCGTTCCAAAAGCTAAATACGAGGAGTTGGCAGCGCAATATGAACAGATGCCCCACTATACTATTGATGCTGACCATGAGAAGATTCCAGCTGGTTGGATGATTGAACAATGCGGTTGGAAGGGTAAGGCATTAGGTCCTGCAGGCGTTTACGATAAACAGGCTTTGGTTTTGGTGAACCTTGGTGGTGCAACAGGTGCTGACGTAGTCAGACTCTACCAGACAATTCAGCATGATGTGAAGGAGAAGTTTGGAATCGAGATACATCCAGAGGTGAATACTTTTCCCAACTAAAGCCTTTCCCAGCAACAGCCTCCCCCAACCCCTCCGAAAGGAGAAAGCCTCCCCCAACCCCTCCGAAGGGAGGGGAGTGCTAAACAAAAGTAGCTACTTCTTTAGGTTGTGGTATGGTTTAATATTAAGACTTATCCTAACAACTGCGACATCCAACCATAAACACTCGCTATAAATAAGCTTTTAATTAAGAAATGCTTATAAAGCATCAAACCAACTTTTAAGAACATTCCCTTTGAAGCAAGAAGAACTCATAAACAACGAGCATTCCGTTAGGCACTCCCCTCCTTTGGAGGGGTTGGGGGAGGTCTTCACCTTCCTCGGCACTGGAACCTCCAATGGTGTTCCAGTACTTGGCTGTAGCTGCGATGTTTGTAAGAGTAAGGACCCACGCGACAACCGATTGCGCACCTCTGCTTTATTGGAAACGGCAAAGACACGTATTGTCATTGACAGCGGTCCTGACTTTCGCCAACAGATGTTGCCACAACCTTTCCGTAAGATTGATGGTTTATTGATTACACATATCCACTATGATCATGTAGGAGGGATTGACGACGTGCGCCCTTATTGCGCCTTGGGGGATATAGAAGTGTATGCTAACGAAAACACTTGTGACGGCTTACGCCATAATTTCCCTTATTGTTTCACAGACAATCCCTATCCAGGAGTTCCAAAACTGAACCTTCATAGTATTCAACCGCATGTAAAGTTTACGATTGGTGACATCGAAGTGATGCCTATCTCTGTGATGCATGGCGGACTACCCATCCTTGGTTATCGCTTTGGCAAACTCGCTTATATAACTGATATGAAAACTATTAAGGATGAGGAACTCCCCTATCTTGAAGGTGTTGAGACACTGGTTGTAAACGCTTTGCGCTGGGAACGTGAGCACCACTCCCATCAGTTGATATCTGAAGCCATTGATTTCAGCCGAAAGATAGGAGCAAAACGCACTTATTTAACCCATCTCACCCATAAGATTGGCTTACATGAAGAGGCACAAAAACTCCTTCCAAATGATGTTTTCTTTGCCTACGATGGTTTGAAGATTCACGTTTAATCTTAGTCATATGAATGAACATATAACTACAAAACAAGTTTGTTTTTAGTTTCCTGTCACTTTTAACATTTAAGGTTATATCATTGTATGATAGCCTGTTAAGCCTCTAAAAAGAGTGACAACAGTGACAGGAAACGTAAACTTTAATATCTTTTTCTCTCCCCTTACCCAAAACCCAAACCAGTAATTAGTGTACCCCTGAGTAAGATATACCCAAAAACAAAGAAATTTATTGACAAAACATTCGAAGAAAAGGTAGAAAAATGGGGTAAACATGAGATATTTTAACACCTATGTAAGTTGCTTGTTTTCAAACAGTTGTAAAGAAGCAATCCAAAAGGTGCTTAATAAGGGTTCAAAAGGGCGTTACTTGAACCTCAAAAGGGCATCTTTTGCAAGCTAAAAGGGCGTTAATTGCAAGCCTTTTGATGGTCTTTAAAAAATCAATATGTGAAAAATTCGGACAAAAAGGATTCTTCAGAAGTTTGGATTGACAAGCTCTGCCTTTTGTGTTTAGGATATTCGAAATATACCATAGCGCAAATCTATGTTTCTTGATGCAAACTTAGAGTTGCACTGTGTGCCTTATTATAATAGCTTTTTACCACTCCATATTTCAAAGAAGCAGAATTATACATATTGTGGGGGCATGAGATTTGGGTTGAAGGACATAAAAACAGCGTTTTTCATTAGCATTTTTCAGATTTTATGAGTAACTTTGCCATGTGGCAGTGTATACCTGTTCGAACAATAGGGAAGTACACTTTTCAACACAAAAATAAGCAATAATAGAAATTACTGAATGAAAGAATTTATCATATCTGACGTCAAGGCGGAAACAGCCATCCTTGTGGGTCTTATTACAAAGGACCAGAACGAGGACAAGACGAAGGAATATCTTGACGAATTAGAGTTCCTCGCTGATACAGCTGGTGCTATCACTGTGAAGCGATTCACACAGAGGGTGACAGGTCCAAGCTCTGTTACATACGTCGGCAAGGGTAAACTTGAAGAGATAAGAGATTACATCAAGATGAAAGAAGACGAGGAGGAGCCTATCGGTATGGTCATCTTCGACGACGAGTTGTCGGCAAAGCAGATGCGTAATATCGAACAGGAACTCGGTGTGAAGATATTAGACCGCACCTCTCTCATCCTCGATATCTTTGCTATGCGTGCCCAGACAGCCAATGCTAAGACACAGGTAGAGTTGGCACAGTATCGCTATATGCTCCCACGTCTGCAACGTCTGTGGACTCACTTGGAGCGTCAGGGCGGTGGTTCTGGCTCTGGTGGCGGTAAAGGTTCGGTAGGTTTGCGTGGTCCGGGTGAGACCCAGTTGGAGATGGACCGCCGTATCATCTTGCAGCGTATGACCCTTTTGAAGCAAAGACTTGCTGAGATTGACAAGCAGAAGGTAACACAGCGTAAGAACCGTGGGCGTATGATTCGTGTTGCCTTGGTGGGTTACACGAACGTGGGTAAGTCAACCACCATGAACCTCTTGGCTAAGAGCGAGGTATTTGCAGAGAACAAACTCTTCGCAACACTCGACACAACTGTGCGTAAGGTCGTTGTAGATAATCTTCCTTTCCTGTTAGCTGACACCGTTGGATTTATCCGTAAGTTGCCAACCGACTTGGTTGATTCGTTTAAGTCAACACTCGACGAGGTGCGCGAAGCCGACCTTCTCTTGCACGTTGTGGACATCTCACATCCTGACTTTGAGGAACAGATACAGGTGGTTAACCAGACTCTGTCTGAACTTGGTTGTGCTGACAAGCCTTCGATGATTATCTTCAATAAGATTGATAACTATCATTGGGTGGAGAAAGAGGAAGACGACCTCACACCAGCAACCAAGGAGAATATTACCTTGGACGAACTGAAGAAGACATGGATGGCTAAGGAGCATGACAATTGTCTATTCATTTCAGCCAAGGAAAAGGAGAATATCGATGAGTTCAGAGAGGTACTTTACAAGAAAGTACGCGAACTCCACGTGCAGAAGTATCCTTACAATGACTTCCTTTACAATATCGAAGAGGAATAAAGACTATTGGGCATATTTGCCTTATTGGGCTTATTAGGCTAATAAGGCTAATGGGGCAAATAAGCCTAATAACCCCAATAAGCCTAATAAGGCTAATAACAACAACTAAAAGAAAAGTTTATGCAATATCGTTCCCTTACCTTTGAAGAGATTGAGATACTCGAGAGCAATAGCTGCTGGGCGGAAGATTGGAGTCGAGTAGAGGTTGCGGAGGACGGATTTCAAGCGAAATTCTTCCACCGTGTAATGTTCTATGGTGACGTACAGTTGGGAAGTGTCCAGAAAGAAGTCGAGATAACAAAGGGCTTCGTAAAGCATTCTGGCATCAATGATGCAACCCTACGCAATGTGACCGTTGGTAACGACTGCCTGATTGAGAAGGTGGGGAATTATATTAATAACTATACCATCGGTGACGACTGCCTCATCTCTAACATCTCTGTCATGGAGACTACGGAGGGAGCTACCTATGGAGAAGGTAACCTTATCTCCGTATTGAATGAGGTGGGCGACGGCAATGTGATTTTCTTCCACGACCTCAATAGCCAGTTTGCAGCCTTTATGGTGAAGCATTTCAACGACAAAGACCTCAAGAATGCTATCCGAAGACTGGTAAAAGAGGAGATTGCTCGCACCAATCCAGAACGTGGAACGATTGGCAACAATGTGAAGATTGTCAACACAAGGGAGATTACCAACACGGTTATTCAGGACGATTGCGAAATTTCTGGTGCAAGTCGTTTGAGCGATTGTACCATTCTCAGCTCTGAATATGCCAGTGTTTACATCGGTACGGGTGTCATCTGCGAGAACTCTATCATATCAGATGGGTCAAGTATCGTGAACAGTGTGAAGATGCAAGACTGCTTCGTGGGTGAAGCGTGTCAGATAAGCAATGGTTTTACAGCCTCACAGAGTGTCTTCTTCGCCAATTCCTTTATGTCAAACGGTGAGGCGTGCGCTGCGTTCTGCGGTCCGTTCTGTGCCTCACATCATAAGAGTTCACTGCTCATTGGTGGTATGTTCTCTTTCTATAATGCAGGTTCTGGCACCAACTTCTCTAACCATGCCTATAAGATGGGACCAATGCACTGGGGTATCTTAGAGCGTGGAACGAAGACGGCAAGCGGTAGTTATCTGCTCATGCCAGCAACGATTGGTACGTTCTCCGTATGTTTCGGTAAGCTGATGCACCACCCTAACACGACTGCCCTACCCTTCTCTTACCTCATTGCAGAGGCTGATAAGATGTATCTCGTGCCGGGTCGCAACATCACAACGGTTGGTCTTTATCGTGATATACGCAAGTGGCCAAAGCGTGATATGCGTCCACAGCAGACGCAGAAGAGTATTGTTAACTTCGATTGGCTATCACCTTACTCTGTTGGAGAGATTCTGCAGGGAAAGAAGATACTTGAGAATCTTCGCCAAGCAAGTGGTGACAATGTTTCATCTTATAACTATCATGAATACGTTATCAATGCTACCAGTCTGCGAAAAGGTATCAAATATTATGACATTGCACTGCGCATCTACATGGGAGCGGTACTGAAACGTGCACACAAATGGGGCTTCTTTGGTAAGCCACAGACCGAAGTAGGACTCGGACGATGGGACGACCTCTCTGGTCTTCTGCTACCAGTTTCAGAGGAGCGACGCCTCATCGAGGATATCAAGAGCGGTAGTCTTGAAACGATAGAAGAGGTGGTTAACCGCTTCCGAGAGATTAACGAGAACTATCGTATCTATCAATGGGCATGGACCTATCGCATGATTCTGGAATACTACGGTATCAACGAGATTACTCCCGAGGATGATGCACGCATCAAACAGGATTATATCGAGGCACGGCGTGCATGGATTGCAGAGATTAAAAAGGATGCCGAGAAGGAGTTTGAGATGGGCGATGTAGACAGAGAGGTCTTTGAATCGTTCGTTAATAGCCTTGATCATGAGGTTGATTTTGAGAATTAAGCATTACATTCTCTACCCAATTATAACAATAAACAAATACTGATTGTATGAAAAAACATTTCCTTAACAGTACCCTCATGCAGGGGCTAAGCTTAGGACTATTGTTCCTATTTGCATCTGTGACGGCTTATGCGCAACGTTACAGCTATGAGAGCATACCGAATGACCCGATGCAGACACGTATCTACACACTGAAAAACGGTCTAAAAATCTATCTTTCTGTCAACAAAGAGAAGCCACGTGTACAGACATATATCGCTGTGCGCACGGGTTCTCGCAATGACCCAAAGGAGACAACAGGTCTTGCACACTACTTAGAGCACCTTATGTTTAAGGGTACAACCCACTTTGGTTCATCTAATGTGGAGGCTGAACGCCCTTACCTCGACTCTATTGAGGCTCGTTTTGAGCAGTATCGTCATATCACTGACCCAGCTGCACGCAAGCAATGGTACCACCAGATTGACTCTATCTCACAACTTGCAGCTCGTTATAACATTCCAAACGAGTATGACAAGATGATGACAGCTATCGGTAGTGAGGGTACAAACGCTTATACTTCTAATGATGTAACTTGCTATGTAGAGAATATTCCATCTAATGAGATTGACACTTGGGCAAGAGTACAGGGTGATCGTTTCCAGAATATGGTTATCCGTGGCTTCCATACAGAGTTGGAGGCGGTTTATGAGGAGTATAACATCGGTCTTTCAAGCGACTGGCGTAAAGTCTATGCAGCCCTCTTTGCAAAGCTCTTCCCTACCCACCCATACGGTACACAGACCACTATCGGACTTGGTGAGCACCTGAAGAATCCTTCAATCACCAACATCAAGAACTATTTTAACAAATACTACGTACCAAACAACATCGCTATCTGTCTTTCAGGCGACCTCGACCCAGACAAAACAGTAGCTTCGATTGAGAAGTATTTTGGCAATTGGAAGCCAAGCGCTCACATCGACGTACCACAGTTCCCAGCTCAACCAGCCCTCACAGCACCCGTTGATACGACTGTTGTTGGTAAGGAAGCTCCTATGCTCTTCATGGGTTGGCGTGCAGACGCAAGTAAGTCTTTGCAGTTAGATACATTAGAGGTTATAGCACAACTCTTGTCTAACGGACAAGCAGGACTCTTCGACCTCGACCTCAGCCAGAAGCTGAAGGTACAGGAGGTTAGCGCAGGTATCGCAGATATGGACGAATATTCGGTATTCTATGTCTATGGACAGCCAAAGAGTGGACAGACTTTGCAGGAGGTGCGCAGCCTTGCTTTGTCTGAAATTGAGAAACTCAAGAAGGGTAACTTCTCTGATGATCTCTTGCCATCTATCGTTAACAACTACAAGCGTTACTATTATACGCAGTTAGATAACAACCAGTTCCGTGCAAAGCAGTATGTGGATGCCTTCATCAACCACAAAGACTGGAAGCAGGAGGTGGATAAACTCAATCGTATTTCAAAGTTAACAAAGGCTGAGATAGTAAAGTTTGCTAATCAATTCTTCCGTAACGACTTCGCTTGTGTCTACAAGGAGCAAGGTAACGACACTACTATTAAGAAGGTTGAGAAGCCTACTATCACTCCAATCCCAACCAACAACGACAAGCAGAGTGACTTCCTCAAGGAGATTGTAAACACCAAGACAACTCCTATCCAGCCACAGTTTGTTGACTACAAGCGTGACCTTACCAAGGCAACAACACAGAAGGGTCTTCCTGTTCTCTATAAGCAGGACAAGACAAACGACCTCTTTACACTTTGCTTCGTAGTACCTTACGGTGACGAACATAACCCAATGCTCAGCTATGCAGCTGGTTATCTTGATTACTTAGGTACCAATAAGCTCAGCAACGAGCAGATTAAGCAGCAGTTCTATAAGTTAGCTTGCGACTATAACCTCTCTGAAAGAAACGAAGTTTCATACATTACGTTAAGTGGTCTCAACTCTAACCTGCCTCAGGCACTTGCTCTGTTGAACAACTTACTCAGTAATGCAAAGGTTGACAAGGAGGCTTACGACCTCTATGTAGAGCAGATTCTAAAGTCACGCAGCGATAACAAAGCCAACCAGAAGGCTAACTTCGCTGCCCTCAGAAACTATGCTACCTACGGAAAGTACAACCCTACTCGCAACATTCCAAGTGAACAGGAGTTGAAGTCAATCAACCCACAGGTACTGCTTAACCTTTTGAAGAACTTGAAGAACTATAAGTTGACAGTGCTTTACTACGGTCCTTCAAGCCTGAAAGAGGTTGACCAGCTTGTCAGCAAGACTATCCAGACACCAAAGAAGTTTGCTGCGGTGCCTGCTATCAAGCGTTATACTGAGGAGACAACACCAAAGAACGAGGTTCTCATTGCACCTTACGATGCAAAGAATATCTACATGGTTCAGCTCCACAATCAGAACCAGAAGTGGTCTGCTGACCGTGCTCCTATCATTGCCCTCTTCAATGAATACTTTGGAGGTGGTATGAATGCCATCGTCTTCCAAGAGTTACGTGAGGCACGTGGTTTGGCTTATTCAGCTTCAGCTGTCTATGCATCTCCTTATCGTTTAGGAGGTAATGAGAGTTTCTACACCTACATCATCACACAGAACGATAAGATGATGGACTGTGTAACAGAGTTCAACAAGCTTCTCAACAACGTACCTGTACGCCAGAGTGGCTTTGACCTTGCAAAGCAAAGCTTGATGAAGAGCCTTGCTTCACAGCGCACAACAAAGTACTCTATCCTCACTTCTTATCTTGCAGCACAGCGTTTAGGCATCGACTATTCATTGAGTGAAAAGATTTACAATGCTCTGCCAAGTCTGCAACTGCAGGATGTTATCAACTTCGAGAAGGAGTATATTGCCAACAAGCCATTCAAGTATATCATCCTCGGCAACGAGAAAGAGCTTGATATCAAGGCTTTGGAGAAGATTGCACCTATCAAGAGAGTGACAACAGAAGAAATCTTCGGCTATTAATAGACAGTAAGAAAAGAATACAAAAACATATTATAAACAAATAGAAAAAGCCCTGTCTGCCCTACCAATAAAGGGCAGACAGGTAAACAAAACATTATGGCAGAATTCAAGTATGCACCAATGTTCCAATTGGGCAAAGATGACACCGAGTATCGTCTGGTATCAAAGGAAGGTATCAGCGTTGGTGAGTTTGAAGGTAAAGAGATTCTGAAGGTAAGCAAAGAAGCACTTACTTTATTAGCACAGGAGGCTTTCCACGATTGTGAGTTCATGCTCCGTCGTGCACACAATGAGCAAGTTGCAAAGATTCTGACCGACCCAGAGGCATCAGAAAACGACAAGTACGTGGCACTCCAGTTCCTCCGCAATGCTGAGACAGCTGTGAAGGGTGTACTGCCTTTCTGCCAGGACACGGGTACTGCTATCATTCACGGTGAGAAGGGTCAGCAGGTATGGACTGGTTTCGAGGACGAGGAGGCACTCTCTCGTGGTGTCTTCAACACCTTTACACAAGAGAATCTCCGCTACTCACAGAACGCTCCACTCAATATGTACGATGAGGTGAATACCAAGTGTAACCTCCCTGCACAGATTGACATCGAGGCTGTTGAGGGCGCTGAATATCGTTTCGTAATGGTAGCAAAGGGTGGTGGCTCTGCTAACAAGACCTACTTCTACCCAATGACCAAAGCTACTATCCAGAACGAGGGTACGCTCATTCCTTTCCTCGTTGAGAAGATGAAGAGCCTCGGTACTGCTGCTTGTCCTCCTTATCACATCTGCTTCGTGATTGGTGGTACTTCTGCAGAGAAGAACCTCCTCACTGTTAAGCTCGGAAGTATCAAGTATTACGACAATCTTCCTACTACTGGCGACGAGACAGGACGTGCTTTCCGCGACATCGATCTCGAGAAGAAGATTCTCAAAGAGGCTTACAAGATTGGCCTTGGTGCACAGTTTGGTGGTAAGTATCTTGCTCACGACATCCGCATCATCCGTCTGCCACGTCACGGTGCAAGCTGCCCTATCGGTATGGGTGTTAGCTGTTCTGCTGACCGTAACATCAAAGCAAAGATCAATAAGGACGGTATTTGGTTGGAGAAGATGGACACCAACCCAAGCGAGCTGATTCCAGAGGAGTATCGCAAGCCAGGAGAAGGTGCGAAGGGCATAGAGATCGACCTCGACAAGGGTATGGATGCCGTTCGTGCTGAACTGACAAAGTATCCTGTTTCAACACGTGTTAACCTCAAGGGTACTATCATCGTGGCGCGTGACATTGCTCACGCTAAGCTCAAGGCTCGTTTGGATGCTGGTGAGGAATTGCCTGATTACATCAAGAATTACCCTGTCCTCTATGCAGGACCAGCCAAGACTCCAGAGGGCTACCCATGTGGTTCAATGGGACCTACCACTGCCAACCGTATGGACCCATACGTTGACGAGTTCCAAGAGCATGGTGGTTCACTCGTGATGATTGCTAAGGGTAACCGTACACAGGCTGTGACAGATGCCTGCCAGAAGCATGGTGGTTTCTACCTCGGTACTATCGGTGGTGTGGCTGCCGTTCTCTCACAAAGCAGCATCAAGAGTATCGAGTGCGTAGAATATCCAGAACTCGGTATGGAAGCTGTTTGGAAGATTACCGTGGAGGACTTCCCAGCCTTCATCCTCGTTGACGATAAGGGTCACGACTTCTTCAAAGAGCTAAAGCCTTGGACGGGCTGCAGCTGCGAGAAGTAATCTCACCCAGCACATAAATCAGCTATACCAACGATGCTATCAAGCGCAAATCGCAGGAAAGGATATCCCTTTTCCTAACAAGACATTGGTATAGCCTCATCTTACAAAGCGGTATAAGACGAACTTTTATGACGTCTTTATACCGCTTTTTCCGTTTGCTTTTTTCTAAAAAAACATCGTTAACCGAGAAAAATATTGACACAAAGTCATTAGAAAACTCTCTAAAAAAGCCCTAAAACGCCTCTTTTCGACACCTTTATAACCCACAGAGAATCAAATACTTGCAAAACGTGAAAGTAAAAGGTGCTTAATTGGACTCCAAAAGGGCGTTAGTAAGACCTCAAAAGAGCACCTTTTGCAAGCCAATTAGGCGTCTTTAAGAAGCTAAAAGAGCATCTTTTAAAAAGCATGTTGTGAATTTATTTTACATTAACCACAAGAACTACAATTCCTATAACTCCGTTCTAATAAAACTTTGCAATATATTTATTCAAATAGTTGCGCCGTATTGAATATTATTATATATTTGCAATATCTTAATCAATGAGACCTATAAAGAAAAGAGACTAATGCACAAAGGATTATCTCTAAACACGTTAATCAAAAATAATGATTATGAAATTATACTCTTTCTGTATCACATTCATGTTGTCACTGCTTAATTGCTTTGGACAAGAGACACATATCATCGAACCGAGCATTCTCGAAATCTGTTATCACACAAAGTATCTTAACAGTTATGATGACTATGCACTTAGGATAGGGAAAAATGTAAGTGAATACTTTAGCTATCATACTTTGCGCTTCGATTCCTTAGGAAGCAACCCTGAGACAGTTTTGGCAATAATTAATGAAAAGATAAAAGCAATTCAAAATAATAATAAGACTACCCATAAGGTAGAAAGTCCTAATAGTCGTGATTATCTTTACAGAAATCTTGAAGAAGGAAAAATGACAACCTACACACAGGTCTGGGACTCTCATTATAAGATAACAGAGGACATACCCACACAAGAATGGGTAATTTGTGAAGACAGTACACGGAAGATAATCGGTTTTAATTGCACAATGGCGACCACACATTTCCGTGGACGAGACTGGAAGGTGTGGTTCAGTGAGGAGATTCCTTTACCGCTCGGTCCGTGGAAATTAGGTGGACTACCCGGTTTAATCTTAGCTGCACATTGCGATGGCTATTTAGACATAATTGCAAGTAACATTAAAAGAGAACAGTTGTCACCTGTCAAGTTTTATAATTTCTGGGAGAAAAAATATAAGGATATAGACCGACTCTCTTATTTAAAAAAGGCTTCAGACCCTACGATCTATCCAAAGAATACAACCATGATTCCCAAAATGGAGTTAGAATAAGATATTGCTGATGAAGAAATATATTATCTTATGCTTGCTTATCCTACTTGTACAGTCAATAAGTGCACAGAGGATAGTGGAAGGTGTCGTTACTGACGTAGGAGGACACCCTGTGTCTGCAGCTATTATCAAGACTGTAGATGCAACCACAAAAAAGACATTACATTTTTGTCAGACAGATACTAAAGGGAAATTTACTATCACAGCGCAAGAAGGTAATATTCTATCTATTTCAGCAATAAGCTATAAAAAGCAGGAACTAAAGGTTACAATGGATATGCCTGCACAGCATATTACATTAGAGGAAGATACGAAAACGTTATCGGAGATAACTGTAAAGGCAAAGCCAATTAAGATAAAAGGCGATACGATTCAATATCTACTCACTACCTATAAAAAAGAAGGAGACCGAACATTAGCTGATGTTCTTGCACGTGTCCCGGGCTTTGATGTGAATAAAGAGAATGGCGAGATACAATACGAAGGTAAGTCTATCAGCAACTTCTATATAGAAGGTATGAATCTGATGGGAGGGAAATATGGCTTGGCAACAAAGTCATTGCCCCAAGAGGATGTAGCAACAGTAGAAGTAATGAAGCATCATCAACCTATCCGTGTGTTAGATGATTTTACTTATACTGACGATAACGCTATCAATATTAAGATGAAACAAGGAGCCAAGGCACGCTGGATGACGACCTATAGCGGTGGCATAGGACTAAAGAGTCATGGAGGATTGTGGAATTATGAAACCTTTGCCATGCGTCTGAAGCCTTCTTTTCAGACATTTCTCACCTATAAGACAAATAATATAGGTAAGAATATAAGGAGAGAGACGGACAATCTTTTAAGTTTTAATGAGCTACAAAGTCCTTTGTCAGCTATGCTCTCTCTTCCTTCACCATCGCCTCTATTGCTCAAAGGACGTTCATTATTTAACCGCACACATGTAGTTAGTTTGAATGCACTACAGCGTATAGATGAAAACTCTCAGGTAAACGTACAGGTTACATTTGCCAATGACCGCAATGAGGCTACCTCTTTGCGCCATTCAGACTTTTATACGAATAGCGGTATAAAGACAATAGAAAACAGAAAACAGTATTTGGAGAAAAGTAACGACCTCTTTGCAAAGATAAAATACGAGAATAACGCTAAGAATCATTATCTTAAAAATGAACTTTCTGGTGACTTCTCTTGGAACAAACAATGGCTGAATGAACAGGGGACTCATCCGCACACGATGATGGGGAACTTGCCTATTTATACGCTAAAGGACAATTTTAGTATCATGAAGAAGTATGGCAAACGCCTTGTCACTCTGCAATCAAAGAATATAATGGATGTACGACCGCAACAACTATATGTCGATTCGCTGGTGCAGTCTATTAATCAACATTACTATGAAACGAATACGGATGTAAGAGGAAGTTTTAGAATAGGTAAATTTATTCTATCAGGACAAATAGGAGTAAATGCAGGAGAACACCGCTTCACTTCTGATTTAGTGGGAGTTCCAGATAGCGTAGGGCTGCTTATGGGTAAAAGTAGTTTTACCTTTGCGAGTTTCTATGCCAATCCGAGCATTGAATATATGGTGAAGGACTTTGATTTCACATTATCTGGCGATATGTCGTACAACCATTATAAGTATAGTTTAGATAATGGTCAGTCTAAAGTTTTATTCTCCCCTAACCTCCGTATAAGATGGAAAGCCACAGCATCATGGACATTCTCGGCTGATGCATCCATTAATACAATGCAGATTAATGCTGCCCAATTTTATCCAACTTTGGTACTGCAAGATTATCAATATATGAATAAAGGTCTGGTAGGCTATAATCTAAACAAAGAGAAAAGCGTAGGAATAGGAGTTGTTTATAGCGATGCTCTGAAAGGCACTTCTATACGATTACGCATAACAAAGTCGTTTGGAAACTCTCCTTATACATCAACTCAAGATTTTGTGGGCAACTATATCGTAGAATCACTGACACAAGGAGACACGAAGTACAATAGTTGGAATATGTTCCTAATGGGTTCACAAGGCATAGGCTTCTTAAAAGGAAAGCTAAATGTAAAGGCTTTATATAATGCCATGAATAGTTATATGGTTCAGAATAGCCAACGAATGCCTTACGACACAAAGAACTTAAATATAACCTCTAACCTTGATATTGGTTTAATAAAGGGTGTCGATTTAAATTATAAACTTACTTATGGCTTTCACCAGATGAAGATGCCTGCTTTCGGAAAAACGTCTAATCTAAATAGTTGGAAGCATGAGGGAAGCCTTAGACTACCTCTTTGTAAGGTTTTAAGTTTGGAAACTTTGACGGAATACTATCATAACGAGATTGCACAAAAGAAGTTTAAGGATATGTTCTTTCAAGACTTCACTTTGATATTTAAAGCCAAACACTTCGACTTAAGTCTTGCGTGGAACAATATCTTTAATAATAAAAGCTATAGCTATGGAATTAATAATATGCTTTCAAGTAGCTTTAGCAATCAAGACATTAGAGGTAGAGAACTGATGCTTAGTTTCTATTATAAACCTTGATAACTAAGTTGATTGATATTGCATAAATAAAATTAATATAAGTTGAGATATGATAGACACCATTATAATACTACTGATGAGCTTACCTCTGATTGTTCTCGGAAGCACTATCGGACCAGATACTCCAATTAATTTGGTTCTTCCGTTAAATGCGTGGATGCTTTTCGTATAGCTTTAACGGAAAAACCGAGGTTATTCATTAAAGGAAATATAGTCAAGACTATCAATTGTCTATTCTATTATTATCCTCCAACGCTGCCACCTTTTTTCATTTTAACACTTCAAAAGTGTAGATAAGGCTCTGAAAAATCATTACATAAATTCGGAAAAACATCTATAAATAAAGACAAAAACACGTGTAAAAAGCAAGTTTACAACTAAAAGAAAATCAGTTTGTTATAAAGTTGTGCAAGAAAAGGTGCTTAATTGGACTTCAAAAGGGCGTTAGTAAGACCTCAGAAGGGCATCTTTTGCAAACCAATTGGGCGTCTTTTAGAAGCCAAAAGAGCATCAATTGAAAAACGCGTTGTGAATTAATTTTACATTTCAAACTCATAAAGACAGCTAATCTATGTGTTTATATATACTTATTTTGATATAAATAATATCTCTATAGTGCCCTTCCCTAAACATAGAGTAATCATAAAGCTGATACATAATAAAGTGTAAATGCGTTAAACCTCTTATTTCCTGCATCTATTACAGTGTTTTTTAGTATCTTTGCAGAATAAATCCTTGCCAATAGGCAATGGACAGAAGTATCAATTGACAATAATAAATCATACAGAGATAATCATGTTAATAGACTACAAGAAGGTAAACATATATCAAGATGAACGCTTAATTCTGAAAGATGTTGACTTTCAGGCAGAAACAGGAGAGTTTATCTATCTCATCGGCCGTGTTGGTTCGGGCAAGAGTTCGCTGTTGAAAACTATCTATGGCGAATTAGATATTGACAGCGAAGATGCTGAGAAGGCTGTTGTTCTCGACGAGAGTATGCCTAACATTAAGCGTAGTCGTATCCCTGCACTCCGCAAACAGATGGGTATTATCTTCCAAGATTTCCAACTCTTACATGACCGCTCTGTAGCAAAGAACCTCAAGTTTGTCTTGCAGGCAACAGGTTGGACCAGCAAACAGAAGATTGAACGACGCATTGAAGAAGTGTTGGCACAGGTGGGTATGACCGACAAGAAGAATAAGATGCCAAGTGAACTCTCTGGTGGTGAACAGCAGCGTATTGCCATTGCACGCGCCTTGCTGAACACTCCTAAGATTATTATTGCCGATGAGCCTACGGGTAATCTTGACCCAGAGACGGCTGCGAACATCGTTAGCATTCTCAAAGACTCATGCCAAGCAGGCACAACGGTTATCATGTCTACCCATAACATCAACCTCATTGACCAGTTCCCCGGTAAGGTTTATCGCTGTCACGAGGGCGAACTTCACCAACTCACCGACAAGAAAGAAGTTTGCGAATTAGCAGAAGAGACGGCTCCAGTAGAGACAATTGACGAGCCAGAACAAAACGATTAAGCGCATAGAACTCAGCATAAATCCACATTTAGAAAGATTGAAGATGATGAAAGTAATGAAATTTGGAGGTACATCCGTTGGTTCACCAGAACGTATGAAGGGTGTAGCTTCCTTGATAACAAAGTCAGGAGAACCTACATTTATCGTGCTCTCCGCAATGAGTGGAACGACAAACACACTGATAGAAATATCTGATTACCTCTATCGCAAGAATCCAGAGGGAGCAAACGAACTTATCAACAACCTCGAACAGAAATATCTTGGGCACGTTGAGGAACTTTACTCTACTGAGGAATACAAGCAGAAGACACGCCAGTTCTTGACAGAAGAGTTCAACTACTTGCGCACCTTCACAAAGGATTTGTTCACCTCGTTTGAGGAAAAGAGTATCGTTGCACAGGGTGAGGTACTCTCAACCAACATGGTTGTAAACTATCTGAAGGAGCAGGGAATCAAAGCAACATTACTTTCTGCACTCGACTTCATGCGCACTGATAAGAATGCGGAGCCAGACAGTCAGTATATCAAAGAGCATCTGACAGCGATCATGGATGAGAATCAGGGCTATCAGATCTATATCACACAGGGCTTCATCTGCCGTAATGCCTATGGTGAGGTAGACAACTTGCAGCGTGGTGGTTCTGACTATACCGCTTCACTTGTAGGTGCTGCTATCAACGCAGAGGAGATTCAGATATGGACAGATATCGACGGAATGCACAACAATGACCCACGTGTCGTTGAGAAGACAGAGGCTGTACGCCAGCTGAACTTCGAAGAAGCATCGGAGTTGGCTTACTTCGGTGCGAAGATTCTCCACCCTACTTGCGTTCAACCAGCTAAATATGCCGGTATTCCTGTTCGTCTAAAGAACACGATGGACCCAGATGCAGAGGGTACTATCATCGATAACACATTGGTGAGAAGAAAGATTAAGGCTGTTGCAGCTAAAGACAATATCACTGCTATCAAGATTAAGTCAAGTCGTATGTTAGGTGCATCGGGCTTCTTACGTAAGGTATTTGAAATCTTCGAGAGCTATCAGACGTCTATCGACATGATTACTACCAGTGAGGTGGGTGTATCAATGACCATCGAGAACAATAGCCATTTGGCTGAGATTGTTGATGAGTTGAAGAAGTATGGCACCGTAACCGTTGACACAGAGATGTGTATTGTCTGCGTTGTTGGCGACCTTGATTGGAGTAATGTTGGCTTTGAGACATTGGCAACTGACGCAATGAAGGATATCCCTGTACGTATGATTAGCTATGGCGGAAGCAACTTTAATATTTCTTTCTTGATTCGCGAGGAGGATAAGAAGCGTGCCTTACAGTCATTGTCAACTGTCCTCTTTAACTAAAGAAAGAACTGATAAATTAACAATAAGTATTTATCGTAGGCACAAACGCCCTCGCCTGGTCATCACTGGGAGCAGACAATTGGACATGCGAGGGCGTAGATTTCCTCTACAACTCAGATAAACACCACTTCAGGAGACAAAACACATGGTACAGAAATTCCCTATAGATAAGTTCAAGAAAATTGAAACTCCGTTTTATTATTATGACTGTGACCTCTTGAGAGAGACACTACAGGCTATTAATAAAGAGTTGAAAAAATATGAAAACTTCATCGTCCACTATGCTATTAAAGCCAATGCGAACGCGAAGGTGCTGAATATTATCCAGCAGACAGGTATGGGAGCTGACTGTGTGAGTGGTGGTGAGATACAGCGTTGCTTAGACTGTGGCTTCCCAGCAGACAAGATTGTCTATGCAGGTGTGGGTAAGTCAGACTGGGAAATCAACCTCGGATTAGACCATGACATCTTCTGCTTCAACGTAGAGAGTGTGGCAGAGTTAGAGGTTATCAATGAGTTGGCAGCGAAAAAAGGTAAGACGGCAAACGTATGTTTCCGTATCAACCCTGACGTGGGAGCACATACACACGAGAAGATTACCACTGGATTGGCTGAGAATAAGTTTGGTATTGCCATGCAAGACATGCTACCTACCATCCTTGAAGCAAGCAGGATGCCGAACATTCACTTTATCGGTTTGCACTTCCACATCGGTTCACAGCTGCTCGAAATGACTGATTTCCGTCACCTCTGCAGCCGTATCAACGAGATACAAGACGGTTTAGAACAGGAGAATATAAAGATTAAGAATATCAATGTTGGTGGTGGATTGGGTATCGATTACGACAATCCTGACAACCATCCAATCCCTGATTTCAAGTCTTATTTCTATACCTTCGCACGCTATCTGAAACTAAGAGAAGGACAGAAACTCCACTTCGAATTGGGTCGTGCAGTAGTAGGACAGATGGGAAGTCTCATCACTCGCACCCTTTATGTGAAGCAAGGAACAGCAAAACAGTTTGCGATTGTCGATGCTGGTATGACCGATTTGATTCGTCCTGCTCTTTATCAGGCAAGCCATAAGATAGAAAATCTATCGAGCGATGACGCTTTACACGCTTATGATGTGGTAGGACCGATTTGCGAATCGAGTGATGTCTTTGCAAAAGGAATCGAACTTAACACCGTTCATCGAGGCGACTTGATTGCGATGCGTTCTGCTGGAGCATACGGAGAAATCATGGCTTCGCAATATAACTGTAGGAAACTGCCTGTAGGCTATACCTCAGACGAACTATAATCCATAACGAAACGAATAAATGTTCACTTTTGATAATACGACCATCATCATCTCAGTAGTGTTGCTTTTAGTAGCATTGCTGACCTCTTTTCTCAATCCTTTCTTCCGAAAAGTAAGGATTGCAGCGTATGGTGTGCCAACTTCCACAGCCGAAAGTGAAGAAACAAGTCATGAAGATGAGCCTGTAGAGGAGGAGAAGGAAGCAATAACGGAACCAATTGTCACTGAAGAACAACGTCCAAACTGCCCCCAAATCTCAATTATCCTTACCCCACATGATAATGCACAGGAGCTTGCAAAGAATCTCCCACTCTATCTGAATCAGGACTATCCAGCAGACTTTCAGGTGATTGTTGTGGCGCCACAGAATGATCATGAGACAAGTGATGTATTGAAACGCTTTGCATCTAACTCGCATCTATACACCACCTTCATCCCTGAATCATCACGTTATATGAGCAAGAAGAAGCTTGCCATTACGCTTGGTGTTAAGGCTGCGAAGTATGATTGGGTGATAATGGCAGACATCTGTTGCTATCCAACGGGTGACAATTGGCTGCAAGCTATAGCCCGAAACTGTAAAGAAGGGAAAGATCTTGTGGTAGGCTACACTCGTTATGAGGACGAAACGCCTGCTTATCGACACTTCGAAAGACATTATTTGGCACGCTATTTTATGCGTGAATATCAGCATAATAAGTCCTATGCGTGTCCGTTTAATGCTTTAGCTTTCCGCAAAAGTCGTTTCTTAAGTGAGGAAGGATTCCGCGGAAACCTCAAATATATACGTGGAGAATACGACTTCATGGTAAACAAATATGCGAAAGATAACAACCTTGTGTTTGAAAATTCGTTTAAGGGAACACTCATAGAAGAGACTCCAACAGAGAAGGTTTGGCTCGGCAAACACCTTTTCTATATGGAGAATCGACAACACTTGAAACGTACATCACAGCATCGTTTCCTCCCGTATGTCGACCAAACGGCACTACATGGTAATTACTTCTTGCAGTGTATTGCACTTGCAGTTTCTCTCCTATTGGGTATGTGGACCATTTCTGTTGCTGCAGGATTATCCCTTATCATCTCTATCATTCTGCGCTTAGTTATTGGAAAGAAAGCACTGAGACGTTTCGATATAGAGATTCCAGCATGGAAGATTATCCCATACGAGATTGCTATCGCATGGAAGCACCTTGGTTATAAGTTGAAATACCATCGTGCAGACAAGTATGACTTCATATCTCACAAACTATAAATGCGCATCATCCATTACATAGACAGTATAAAGGCAGGCAATCTGCTTTCTGATTACCTTCTACGACTCACCACAGCACAGAAAGAATATGCTGATGTCAAGACGATTACACAACAAGGGGATTTCAAAAAGCTCCTTGCTGACTTCCAACCTGACATCGTTCATATTCATACCTGCTGGGAATATCAAGCTGCCACACACGCTAATTGGGCTACTAAGAAGCAGTGTGCGGTAGTGTTCTCACCGCATTGGGAACTCGATGAGAGAGCAAGAACGACCGAGCAGAAGTCTACTAAGAAGGTGAAGACACTGCTCTATCAAGCGAAGATGGTGAGAGGAGTGGATGCGCTCCTTGTAAGTAGCGAGCAAGAAAGGCAAGACATTCTAAAGTTAGGATGGACCAAACGCATTGATATCGTACAAGACAGCGTTCTTAATAGTTCGTTGAGCGACGACGACATGGCGTTGCAAACGATTTCTTTCTATCGTAAAGTACTTGACACACGCTATCAATTCGCCATGACAGCAATGGAGAAAGATGCAATTCCAAGTCTGTTACACGTTGGTTTAGCACAAGAGACAACCCACAATCTCTTGCCCAGCGACCAACTTCTGAACCTCCGAAGTCTGAATCCAGAACAATGGCGAAGAATCTTCCTCTATGCTGATGACGAGGGAATAAGAGAGATTGTAGACAACTGTATCAGCCGTCTACAACTCAATGCACCCACGATTGACACTGCTGCCATACAGCGATTCCCACTCTTGTCACCAAAGGAAACAACCTCGGTTGACACAGATAAGTTGATAGGAAACCAGCCCATGACGCGACAGCGACTCAGTGACTACTCCAATGAGGAAGATGCTATCATCAAGAAGATAGCAACCATCATTGCAAACACACGACAGATAGAGCGAAAGAAGAAACTTTCCCTACGTCTGTTGGCTGATTTATACACAGTTATAAAGTATAATGACTACGACGAAGACCGACTTGCAGACGTGCTCCGCCACCTTCGTCTCTATCGCTATTCATGTCGTATGATACAGCTCCTTGCCGAGAAGGTGCTTCTTAAAGAGGGATTCATGCCCGTCCCTCCACATGATGACAGGAAAACAAAGGGCATCAAAAGAAATAATTTCGTACAAAGACATTAACGCATGACACAGAAGAAATACGATTTAAAAAAGGATGAACGCTACTTACGACTATTAGCAAAGTCGTTCCCTAATATTGCTGACGCTGCAACTGAGATTATCAACCTTGAGGCTATCGCACACCTACCAAAAGGTACCGAACACTTCCTTGCCGACATTCATGGTGAGTATCAAGCGTTCCAACACGTGCTTAAAAATGCCTCTGGTAACATTAAGAGAAAAGTTAATGAACTCTTTGGTGAAAGACTAAGAAACATTGAAAAGCAAGAACTTTGTACTCTGATTTATTATCCAGAACAGAAACTTGAACTCGTTAAGAAAGAGGAAAAGGATATCAAAGACTGGTATCACATCACCATACACCGCTTGATAGAGGTTTGTCGTGATGTATCCAGCAAATATACACGCTCAAAAGTTCGGAAGTCTTTGCCGGATGATTTCTCTTATATCATCCAAGAGTTACTGCACGAACATGCAGACGACAAAGACAAGACCGACTATGTGAGTGCTATCATCAAGACGATTATCTCTACTGGACGAGCTGATGACTTCATCATTGCTATCTGTGAGGTTATCCAACGATTAGTCATCGACCAGCTGCATATCTTAGGTGATGTGTACGATCGTGGACCGGGTGCTCACATCGTTATGGATACCTTGAAGAACTATCACAACTGGGATATCACATGGGGAAACCATGATATCTTGTGGATGGGTGCGTGTGCTGGTAACGATGCTTGTATCTGTAATGTTATTCGCATAGCCCTGCGTTATGCGAACATGGCTACCATTGAGGATGGATATGGTATCAACCTTATTCAGTTGGCTACCTTTGCAATGGACGTATATGGTGATGATCCATGCGAGGAGTTCATGCCAAAGATATCGAAAGACAATCCACTCGACGAACGTAGCAAGACGCTGACAGCACAGATGCACAAGGCTATCAGTATCCTTCAGTTTAAGATTGAGTCACAGATGATTAGCCGTCATCCGCTTTGGAAGATGAACGACCGTCGTTTGCTCAAAGCTATCGACTATAAGAAGGGTACGATTACCCTTGATGGTAAGGAATATAAGATGTGTTCATGCAACTTCCCAACTATCGACCCAAAGAATCCAGAACAGCTTACTGAGGCTGAACAGGCACTCATCGATCGTCTTCATCAGTCGTTTACAGGCAGTGAGAAGTTGCGCAGTCATATTCGTTCTCTGCTCCGTCATGGCTGTATGTATAACGTCTTCAACCATAATCTCCTTTATCATGCCTCTATCCCACTCACGAAAGAGGGCAAACTGAAAGAAGTTGAGATTGGTCCAGGTGTGAAGTTGAAGGGTAAGGAATTGCTTTATCAGACTGGTATGAAGATTCGTTCTGCTTTCCAGACAAATAACGAACTGCAGACAGAAGAAGAACGTCAAGATGCTATCGACTTCTTCCTCTTCCTATGGTGTGGACCTGATAGTCCGCTCTTCGACAAGGCAAAGATGGCTACTTTTGAACGCTACTTCATTGCTGAGAAGGAAACTCATCATGAGGAGAAGGGCTACTACTTTGGTATGCGCGACAATGAGGAGATTGCCGATATGATTTTAGATGAATTTGATGTGCCACAGCCTAACCGTCACATCATCAATGGTCACGTCCCAGTTCATGTTGTCAAGGGTGAGAATCCTATCAAGGCAAACGGTAAACTGATGGTGATTGATGGTGGTTTCTCTCAAGCCTACCACAAGGAAACAGGCATTGCTGGTTACACCCTCGTCTATCACTCACGTGGCTTCCAGCTCGTACAACACGAGCCTTTCACATCAACAGAAGATGCCATCAAGCGAGGAACAGACATCGTTTCAACCATTCAGATTGTTGAGATGAACCAACAACGCCTGCGCGTTGAGGACACCGACAAGGGTACAGAACTCCGTCTGCAGATTGAAGCCCTCAAAGAACTCCTCTATGCTTACCGCTGTGGCTTCCTCACCGAGCATGAACGTAAGACTCCACCAAAGGCATAAACAATGTCCTTTGAACATCTTGTCCTTTGAACATTGAGATTTGAACTTTGAACTTTATGATTTGAACTTCAAACAACTACGAATGGCACGAATGACACGAATGCTTATTGCTGAGTGATTCGTGCAATTCGCGTAATTCGTAGTCCCTTTTGAATTTGAAGTTTGGACATTGAACTTTATGATTAGAACTACGAACATTGAACGACTACGAATGGCACTAATGACACGAATGCTTATTGCCTACTTATTCGTGCAATTTGCGTAATTCGTAGTCCCTTTTGAATTTGAGGTTTGGACTTTAAATCTTAATGTTTGCTATCTTGAAATATAATTACAAAATAGATAAATAAAAGTCAGGTAAAGAGCCAGAAAACCTGTGATTTTTATGCTCTCATAAGTTATTTGATATCAGCGTATTACTGAGATGCTTTTCTAAAGGTGCTTAATTAGCCTTCAAAAGGGCGTTAGTAAGGGTCTTAAAGGGCACCTTTTGCAAGCCAATTAGGCGTCTTTTCGAAGCCAATTAAGCATTAATAGATTTTTAGGTGTTAGAAAAGTATTTACAATACATTGCGCATAGACAAGTTCTTTATTGTTCATTCCTTGCTTTCACTATGTATTAAAACAACCTACTCACAAAAGAATATTAGGCAAAGAGAGATTGATTACAAAATGTTAAAGCCATTATATTTTATGTCTCTCTGTTGTGTATCTGAAATTATCTTCCTACATTTACATCCTAAAGTAAAAAAATAAACATCATTCATTTCTATCTAAGAGTAAAACGACTTTCCACTTACAAATTACAATATAAAAAGTAATGGTACACTATCAGATAAGTTAAGAATGAAACCAAAAGACTTACTTCAATGAATGGAGAGACAAGGATGCATAGATTTAAGAACGGGAAAGGGAGAGCAGATTGATTTCTCAAATCCACCATTCCATATTAGTTTCACACATAATAAAGGTAGTCATGTGAAATGGTATGTCTGCCGTGTGACAATTTATGGTCCAGAGTATTTTGTTATAGATGCAGAAACGAAAGAACTTATCAATCATGGAAAGACGTTAAATCTACAATAATGTTTTTATATATACAAGATAAATATTAAATAAGATACAGAATGAAATTATATACTTTGTGTTTATTGCTCTTAATAGCTTCACTGTCATGTGTTGCACAAAAGAACAAGAAAACAACAACAATGAAGACAACAGAAAGATTCGATGTACAATATTATAAAAGTATAATTAAAGAGAAAAACAGCTATGAGGGTGCTACATCTGCTCAATATGTAGAGAGGAATGGTACTGAGACCTATGTGTCATTTAACGATGATGGCTTTGTCTTACAAGAAATCAAGCCATTTACTTATGAGATGATAGTTAAAAACTATTATAAGAATTGTATTCTCAAATCCAAAGGGAAATTACTTTGCCATTCAAGTGTCAAAATTGGTATTTGGCGCGAGTATGACAATCAGGGTAACCTTATAAAAGAAACCGATGAGGACAAGAAGTTTGAGAAGCTTCGCCTGAAACCTATAAACATCCTGCGCTGGCTCGAGAAGGAAGGGTATATAGACAGAAAAACGGGAAAGGGTCAGGAGAAGTTCGTAAAAGAGGGCGATGAGCCTAATATTGACATCTACTTCTGGCTGTCGACTCATGCTGAAGGGTCAAAGACTATCCCTGCGGGGTGGTCTATCGATATTACAGAACATGGACTGCGCACTACACATAGTTTCAATGCGGAAACGGGTGAATACTTGGGAAAGACAACACAGGTCTTATATGAATAAGGCATAGTCTCGTCAATCTTAGAACTATAAGTAGAAACAGATAATGACAAGAATAAAAGTATGAAACATCTCATTCTAATATTACTAACTGCGTTGTACTGTACTTGCTGCAATGCGCAAAAAAACAAGGAGGCAACAACAATGAAGACAACTGAAAGATTCGATGTACAATATTATAAAAGCAAAATCAAGGAAGTAAATGGTAAAGATGGAGACGATAGCTTTGCCATTTATGTGGATAGAGATAGTACACAGGTTAAGGTGTATTTTGATAAGGATTATGATGCTTTGGTAACAATTCCTCCTTTTACTTACTACAAGGAGGTAAGAATATTTCATAAAAACGGAGTTCTCAAGAAGGAGGGGAAACGCCTATTCTGTTCATCTATCGATATTGGCATTTGGCGTGAGTATGACAATCAAGGTAACCTTATAAAAGAAACCGATGAGGATAAGAAGTTTGAGAAGCTGCGCCTGAAACCTATAAACATCCTTCGCTGGCTCGAGCATGAGGGGTATATAGACAGGAAAACGGGAAAAGGTCAGGAGAAGTTCGTAAAAGAGGGCGATGAGCCTAATATTGACATCTACTTCT
>ERZ773265.100-NODE-100-length-56031-cov-4.815689_pt1 | contig 56031 bp, 73 predicted proteins | sample MGYA00580512_ERZ773265 | MGnify/ENA primary metagenome ERZ773265 (study PRJEB29015, sample SAMEA2738169) | human oral metagenome | biome: human oral; feature: human-associated habitat; material: saliva | place: China | collected 2183 ... | reverse complement strand
CAACCCACTACTTCACCTTCGACCAGTTCGAGGAAGCATACGACCTGTTCGCAAATGCCGCCGAGCATAATGCGGTGAAGGTTGTTATCTCGCGCGAACCGATTAAGAAGTAGGGTGTAAGCCCCCTAAGCTAACCCCTCCGGGTTCTTTACCGTCCTTCCCGGAGGGGTTCCTTTCGTTCTCTTTCCCGGAGCCAGCCATGTTTACCGGGGGTTGCGCACTGTAAAAAGGCTCTTTATTTCAATAAAGCGGGTTTTCCCCATCTTTATTGGAATAAAGAGCCTTTTTATGCAGGAATCTACTCACGACGAGCGTTGCTTTACCGACCCTTCGCCAGGTTTTCGAGCTTGGTCACCAGCGCATCAGTGTCTCGGGATGCGCTGCTGAGCACACGATAGATCACGCGCCTCTGTGCAGCTTGGCGCACCGCATCCCGACCTTGCGGCACTCCCCCGCCAGCGCGGGTACGCTCATCGGCTAACTCTTCGGCACGCATGGCGGCGTAGTTGATCTTGGCGGCGAGCTGCATCCTATCCCGTTCCAGCTGAACACCAGCCCACGAGACGGGCCTGCTGGGGAACGGGCTGTTTGATTCGTCCGCTGCACCCCGGATGCGCTGCGCCTCCTGGGTCAGCTGGGTTGCGTCTACCGCGTCGCCAGCCTGTTTGTACATATCAAGCAGAATATGGAAGTTCTTCGCCTTCTCGCTGAGATACTGCGCGTTGGTTGCCGCGCCTTGAGCTTCGGGGTTCTGGTTCTGATTCGACGGGGTTGACGAAGTCTGCGCGGCGTTCGCAGCCGGAGCGGTCAGAGTCGAACCAACCGCGAGCGCGCCCGCAGCGGGAATGCCAACAGCGGCTGCGCGCAGGAATCGGCGGCGTGAGGTACCCAGTTCAGTCATATGTCCTCCTTATTTATGCGGTGTTAAAACACCATGAGGTGCAGAGTCAGCGCCATTAGGATAAGCGCCAACGCCGCACCTCATGATGCGAAACCGGTAAACCGGTTGGTAGTTTTTAACCGTAACTCACCTGAACACGTTTTTTAGTCAGGGTACGGTTATGCACTACCGTGTTGTCGAGCAGGTTACAGACTGTGTGCCGCTGCATTGTCTCATGCCGTCTTTCTCGTTCTTTTTCTTAGAAGTCCACGAGCCCCAATCTCGCTTCCTCACACAATTGGCTGCGAATTATTGAAAGCGACTGGCATTTTCACGATCAGCATCTTCAGATGCCTGAGCTTCTTGGGCTCGTTGCTGAGCCAACGTTTCGGCTTTTTGAGCAGCATCATGCAGCTGGGCGCTGATATCTTTGACGGCAGCCTCAAGGGCAGGATCATCAAATGCTGCGGCATCAAGATCGAAGCTGTCTGCTAGTTCTTTAGCCCTCTGAGCTTTTTCCTGAAGCTTCTCAGACTCTACTTTCATCTTGGCACCCAAGTCAGTCTCTGCATTCGCAGCTGGGGCCATCACCAGGTTCGCTCCCAAAGCAACCACACCGGCAGCGGGAACACCAATGGCGGTGGTACGCAGCAGCTTACGGCGAGAAAGATCGGTATTTTCGAGAGTCATAATATCCCTTCTTCACATCACCACATACGAGGTGAGAACATGTCACGCCATTTTCGCGATAACTTATCTTTTAACGAGAATGAGAGTTCAGGTAGTTTTGCAGAGCTTCAATCGTTGGCGAGGGACCATCAAGAACCCCGTCTGCAGTTTGCCCAAGCCAAGTCTGCAGGGCACTGATTGTAGAGGGTCCGATCAGACCATCGCGAGCGCCTATTTCCACTTTCAGAAACTGCTGCAAATCTTTGATGGTGCCTGAGCCGGAGGCGGCATCGTCAGAAACCCACTGCCAACCGCTCGTCAAACCGGGATTAGCACTTGACTGGGATGCGGGCTGACTATCGATCTGCCCATCGAGGGAAAGACCGCCCTCCACCGCAGAGTTTACGGCAGCTATGCTGTTGAGACGCTTCTGCATGCGGTTTACGCTTTTTATTCTTAGCCATTATTCCGCTACCACTGCAGGTTGTTTCAACTCTACAATTTCCTTCCCTTGGTATTTAGTAACTTCTTCAAGCTGGACAATTTTAGCCTCTAGGTCATGTAGACGATAATCTAGACGCTGACGTTCTTCTCGCATGGACATAATTGTAAAAATTAGTACACCTAATGCGCAAAGCGTAGCGAATGTAGTAATTGAATAAATAACACGGTCAATTCGAATTCTTCTTTTAATGTATGGGTACATATTAAACCTCTTTCTCTACTGTAATTTTAAAATCAACATCATTTAGGCTTAGGGCCAAAACTGTCCCAAGTCTTTTCTCATTCGTTAATAAATCCAGGATAATTTCTAAAACTTGCTTACCTAGAACCAATTGGGTTGCTACGATATCTGACTCATTCATCGTTACACCTCCTTAATTAGCCGATGGGCGTAAGCTAAACAGCTCGAACTTCCGAACTTATTAGCTAGATGTTGGTAGTAGTTAGCTTCTTCAATTTTACTAACTTTGTTTTCCTGAACTTGACGGTCCGCGAAAGTCATAGGGGCTTGGTTGTTTGCTCGATCAAAAATTAACATGGGATACCTCTTTCTATTTTGTATATTCTTCGAAAATTGGGATAACTTGTTCAGCTATATGTTTTTTCCGAACAGTTACTCGACCTCTTGCAGGTGCGTTCATAATTTTACGACATTGTTCCAAAGTTCTCATGCCGTAACTTGCGGCTAATTGAAGCCATTTAGCTTCCGCAGGTTCAACTTTAATGTATCTGAGTGTACGCGAATTAACTGTATAGCTTCCTAAACTCTGAAACAGTGGTACACATCCTTCGCCAATGGAGGGGATATTCCATACCTGATAATCCCCTGTAATAAATTGCGCCGGATAGAAAGTATTCGAACCTTGTACAATAACATCCATTTCATCTACCTCCCTACTTATCTAAAGTAATAACATAAGCAGGATTAATAGTTTCTAATCCCCATTCTTTTAGTGTACGTTCAGATAGTTTTTCTACCTTTAGTACTTCAGCCTCTAATAAATAGTTCGAAAAGTTACTTGAATTGAACACTTGATATGGTGTACCTTGAAGTAATACTTCTGCCCCTTCACTATCAATAACAATTAGATATTCATTAGTGAACGTGTCTTGTAGTTTTGAAAGTTTCATTGTTTTATACCTCTTTTTCGTATTTCTAACTTACACATTAAGTATAACATATTACCCGGTAATACACAACCGATAAATCTCGAAATATTCGAAAATATTGAACTTTTTTTGAATTTATTTTGCAAAAGAAAACGCATAAAAATCGCCGAAAATGCGCCGAAAGTGACCGAATACTTCTTATAAACTAACTAAATACATAACAATACCAAAACCTTTTAGAAGCCTTTATACAATAAGGAAAATCAATGCGCGCAGGAAATACACTTTCCGAACTATCTAATAATAATCCATTAAATAATAATAAATACTAGAAGGAATAATAGCAGTAAACATAAGGGATTAGAGACATTGAAACTAGACAGATAATAAACAGAACCGTAGGACAAATAGCACTTCTACAAACCAACTTACAAAACGTCCCAGAATAGTTGGTACAGAAGGGTCTACAAGATTAGGGAATTTCCGAACTATTGCGTATTTAGTGGAAAGTTTGAAACTCTGAACCATATTTCTGAACCGGTTTGAAAGTGAGTTCTGAACAAAAGTTCGAAAGTTCGAAACCATGGTTCGAAAGTTCGAAACGCCTGGAAAATAAGTTCGAAAGTTCGAAAACTGACTTAAAATAAGTTCGAAAGTTCGAGAATAATTATTTACAATTTCCGAACATTCTTTATCTGATTCAGTTATTACTCACTACTTTAGTTTCTTATGTAAATGGTGTATAATATAGTAGAAAGAATTTGAAAGGGGTAAATAGATGACTGATGTACCTAATGGACCTAAGACAAAGAAACGTACTTCGCGCAAGAAGCCTGGACGGAAACCAGTGAAGCAAAAGGCGCGTGTAGAATTAGACGAGGTCATTGAGTTTGATTACAAAGGAATTAAACTTAGTAAACAGGAACGTAACGAAAGAATGAAGCTGGAGTTTATTAGAGGTATGGATGTGGCAGAGATTGCCCATCGTTATGGTGTATCTAAAACGACAGTAGAAATCTTGCGCTCAAAAGGTAAGTGGGTGAAGTTAAAGAAACAGTTCGACGATGAGAAGTCATTAGTAACTAACGATACACTTACTCAGATGTACGCAGGCTTTAAAGTGTCCGTGAACATTAAATACCATGCGGCGTGGGAGAAGCTAATGAACATTATAGAAATGGCATTAGATAATCCAGATAAATACCTTATGACTAATAAAGGAGAACTTAGATGGGGTGCGTTAGATGTACTATCTAATATCATAGACCGCGCACAGGCTGGACAAGAAAGAGCTAATGGCATGATACCAGCTGAGGTTCAGTACCGTCTACAAATCGAACGTGAAAAGATTACCTTATTGCGTAAGAAGATGGGCGATGGAGATACTGAAGAAGAGGTACGTGATAACTTTGTAGAAGCTTTAGACAATGCGGCAAAAGCAGTATGGAAAGACTTTGCTAACGAAACAGGAGCTTATATAAAGGAAGTATCTAATCAGGAGGCTGACAATGACTAAGAAAGAAATGTTCATCTGGGGAATTGTTATTCTAGTATTTACTATTGTAGTAATCTATCCTAGACCTCGCCAAAAGGAAACTGTAAAAGAACCTGGAGTTATTACCCATGTAGGTCCTAATTATATAGAAGTAGAGGCGTACGGAAGATTCCTCATTAACCCTAAAGAAGCAGCAAAGCTAAACGAAGGGGAACAGGCGCCGAAGTATATATTAGAAAGAGGTAGCTAGATGAAAATACATCACATAACTGAACAAGAAAACAAACGCACGCGCACAGAAATAGATTCATTATTAGATGAGGCCCGTGAAATGGAATATGATTCTTTACTTATAATAGGAATAAAGAATGGAGAAATATTCTCTTGTCACTCAGCTAGAAGTAAGTTACAACTATTAGGCGCATTGGAATTAGTTAGTCATGACTTTAAAGACATTAACTTCTAGGAGGCCGCATGGGTAGACTAAGAAATAAAGTACAGAGGTTTAACTTTGTACCATTTAGTAAAAAGCAACTTCAGCTACTCACTTGGTGGACAGATAACTCTCCTTATAAAGACTTTGATGTAGTCATTGCTGATGGGTCTATTCGTTCAGGTAAGACCGTGTCAATGGGACTGTCGTTTGTCCTTTGGGCAATGAATGATTTCAATGGACAGAACTTTGCTATTTGCGGTAAAACGATTCATTCAGCTCGTCGTAACGTAGTTCAGCCTCTCAAGCAAATGCTATCGAGTCGCGGCTACAGAATAGAAGATATCAGGAATGAAAACCTATTAGTCATAGCTAGAATGGACGGAGATAGGGAAGTCATTAACTACTTCTATATCTTCGGGGGTAAGGACGAGAGCTCACAAGACCTTATTCAGGGTATGACCTTAGCCGGTATATTCTGTGATGAAGTAGCACTCATGCCTCAGTCCTTTGTCAACCAAGCAACTGGACGGTGTTCTGTATTAGGTTCTAAAATGTGGTTCAGCTGTAACCCGGGTAACCCTAATCACTACTTCAAGAAAGAGTGGATAGACAAGGCAGTCGTAAAAAGAATCCTGTATTTGCATTTCACAATGAACGATAATCCAAGTCTTAGTCCCGCAATCAAAGCGCGGTATGAAAAGATGTATGCTGGAGTCTTCCGTAAAAGATTCATATTAGGTCTATGGGTAACAGCAGATGGATTAGTGTATTCGATGTTCAATGAGGAACAACACGTCCGAGAACTAAACATAGGCTTTGACCGTATCTTTGTAGCAGGAGACTTTGGTATCTATAATGCGACAACCTTTGGCGTGTACGGATATTCGAAACGTCTTCGTCATTACCATCTCATCGAATCTTATTACCATTCAGGTCGCGAAGCTGAACAACAATTAACAGAAGCTGACATTAATTCTAATAGTACATTTTCGAACGTCTTACAAAAGACTACTAAAGAGTACGCTAATGATTTAGTGAAGATGATACGTGGATACGACATTGAATACATTATCTTAGACCCTTCTGCGTCTGCTATGATAGTCGAACTACAGAAGCATCCTTATATAGTTCGGAAACAAATTCAAATTATCCCTGCGCGGAACGATGTGAACCTAGGTATTTCATTCCATGCTGAACTATTAAATGAAAATCGTTTTACATTAGACCCAAGTAACACGCACGACATAGACGAGTACTATGCATATAGCTGGGACAATAAGGCTAGTGAGCGGGGTGTGGACCAAGTTGTAAAAGAGTTTGACCACTGTATGGACCGTAATAGGTACGCCTGTCTAACTGACGCACTCATTAACGATGAATTTGGTTTTGAAATTCAAGTGTTAAGCGGAAAAGGCGCAAGGGCGTAAACACTTTAGACAATAAAGTTGTATAATACTAATAAGGAGGAATTACAAATGTCTAAAAAATCTAAAGCTATTTCTCATACCGACGAAGTTCTTAGTCAGGCTTTCCTAAGTCCCCTGGCGCAGAATGTAAAGTTCAAAAAGGAACTTCAGGAGGTTGAGAAGTACTACCAATACTTCGACGGGTTCGACGTCACTGACATGAATAGTGATTATGGTCAAACCTGGAAGATTAAAGAGGAAGGTCTAGATTATGTACCTACTCGAGAGATTCGTAACTTTGTGAAACAGTTGATCAAGAAGCAAGCTCGTTTCATGATGGGTAATGAACCTGAACTAACATTCAACCCACTTGTTCAGAGTCAAGACAAGGCGGCGGAGAATAAACGTATCCTATTTGACGACATTCTAAATAAAGCTAAGTTCTGGCCAAAAGCAGCAAATGCTTTAGTAGATGCTACAGTAGGAAAACGTGTCCTAATGTTAGTATTAGGTAATGAAGGACAGGAGATTGATGTTCAGTTCTACTCTATGCCGCAGTTCACTTACATCGTAGACCCTAAAGACCCATCACGTCTATTAGCGGTAGACATTGTGTACCAAGATGAACGTACTAAAGGTATGGAAGCTGAATCACAACTATGGCACCACTATCGTTATGAAATGAAAGCAAGTGCTTCTGAATCTGGAATTGCAGATGCGCTGAAGGACGATGAGGAAGAATGCTGGTTAACCTATACACTAACAGACGGAGAAGCGAATCAAATCTACGTCACAGAAGAGGGTACCACTACTATTAAAAAGACAGAAGCTAAGTTAATCCAAATTACAGATAATTTAGGTAACCCTGTCGAAGTACCTTTAACTGTACAAGAGTCCGCATCAACTGGCTTGACTGAAATCCCATGTCGAGTGATTCTGAACGAACCTTTGACTAATGACATCTATGGTTCAAGTGACGTGAAGGATTTAATTACAATTGGGGACAACTATAACCGAACAGTTTCAGACTTACGTGATGCGCTGAAGTTTAAAATGTTCGAGCAACCTGTCGTTATTGACGGTTCAAGTCAATCTCTTAAAGGAATGAAGATTGCTCCGAATGCTTTAGTAGACATTAAGTCTGACCATACTGCGGCTATTGGAGGTTCAGGTTCAGCTAGACAAGCTCAAGTCACTACCATTTCTGGAACATTTAATTTCCTACCAGCCGCTCAATACTATTTAGATGAAGCTAAAAAGGCGATGTATGAACTCATGGATCAGCCGCTTCCAGAAAAAGTTCAGAACGCTCCATCAGGTATCGCAATGCAGTTCCTATTCTACGACCTTATGAGCCGTTGTGATTCTAAGTGGGTCGAATGGGATTCAGCTATTCAATGGATGGTCACTATGATTGAAGAAATTTTAGCTAAAGTAGATGTAGACCTAGGCGTACTACCTGAAGAAATTAAAAGTAGCTACTCTGCTCTTACTACATTGTCAATTGAACATAAGTACCCATTACCAAGTGACGAAGCATCTGCACGTCAAGTTGCGCTAAATGAAGTTCAAACTAATGTACGTAGTCACCAAGCTTACATTGAAGAATTTAGTAAGAAGGAACAAGCGGACAAAGAATGGAACCGTATCCTAGAAGAACAAGCCCAACTTGATGAAGTAACTGCAGGAGCATTACCACAATTAGCCCAAGAACTAGATGAACAGGAGATTGAAGATGAACAAGAACGCCCGGAAGAAACAGATGAAGAAACAGATGGTTCGGAACACAAAGACGAACAGCACGGAGAAGATGTCGAACGAGACATTTAAAGTCAACTGTAACTATTGTGAACATAAATTCGAACTACATCAAAAGGACATCCACGACACTAAGATTGACAAGGTGTACGATTGGCGTTTCTTCGAATGTCCGAACTGTCGGATGCGTTATACTACATTCGTAGGGGATAAACAAGTGAACGAGTTAATCCGTAACCGTAACACATATCGCCGACAAATCAAAGCCGAACTAGACAAAGGTCCTAACATTAATCAGAACCGTTACCATGCTATTCGTATTCAGGACGAACATGCGGCTACTAAGATTCAGGGCCTTACACGTAAACTGAAGAAGGAGTTGAATATTAGTGAACGCGAAAAAGAATTCTTACTTGTCGAGCTGGGAAAAGGCAATTCATCAGAGGACAGTGAAACTGAACCTGGAACAGGAGACGGCGGTACTGAAAGCGTTCAATGACGCAACTAAAGACCTAATAGGTAAGTTAGAAAAGTCCAGAACTGGATACTTACCTAAACGAATCTATAAAGATTATGCGTACGACTTGTATTCAGTTATACTGGAATTAGTCACTACCTACTCCCATAAAGCCGCTAGGAATGTACTAGACGGACAACTACTACATACTTTAGCTCTATTAGGAGAAGATGGTCAGAGTACTGCAAAAGACTTCGAACGAGTACTTAGAGGTATTTCCCTTGTTTATTCGAAATTAGCGGCGGAAGCTGTCGTGAAAGGTGAAATCTACAAGGACGGTAAGAACTTATCTAAACGTATCTGGTCAGTAGCTTCGAAAGCTGGTAACGATATTCAAGAAGTAGTTACCCGTGGACTAGCTAGTGGGATGAGTGCAGTAGATATGTCTAAGATGTTAGAACAGTATGTTAATCCAGCCGCCCGCAAAGTATGGAACGCCGAAAAGATATCTGAAACACTTGGTTCGACTACAGCTAGAAAGTATCAGAACTTAGAGTACAATGCTTTAAGACTAGCCAGAACTACTATTAGTCATTCAGCTACCGCAGGAGTTCGATCTTGGGGAAAAGTGAACCCTTTCTGTAAATATGTTCAGTGGCATTCTGTACACGCGCCAGGTAGAACTTGCCAAGCCTGTATAGACCTAGACGGAGAAATCTTTCCTATAGAAGAATGTCCTTTCGACCATCCGAACGGTATGTGTTACCAGACTGTATGGTACGATAAGTCTATGGACGAAATCGCAGATGAACTAAGGGCATGGGTACACGGTGAACCTAATGAAGAATTAGATACCTGGTACAGTGAACTGAATGATCCTACTCGGTACAACGCAAGTGATATTGATTTTGTTAAAAGTTATTAGAGGTTCGAAACTTTCGAATCTCTTTTTATAGTCTATAAATAGTCTACACCTGTTTCCGAACCATTTTTCCGAATGGTCTTTATTTGTGTTATAATATGTAAGAAAGGACTTGCCACCTTAATGGCTCGAACTTGGTTTCACTGTTCCAAGATTAAATAAAAACAGAAGATTCAGCCGGAGGGCGTAAACTCAGGAGGAAAGAAAATATGGCGTACCAACTGAAAGACCTTCTAAAAGGACTTGATGATGCAACGGTAAAGCAGGTTGAAGATACCATTAAAAATAATTCGAAGGAATTAGATGCTAAGGTATTTATTGACGGGGACGGAGAACACTTTGTTCCTCATGCTAGGTTCGACGAAGTTGTTCGTCAGCGGGATTCTGCTAACAGTTCAGTTACTGAACAGAAAGAGCAACTAGAGAAGCTAGCTAAACAAGTGGAAGATAATAGCGATGCGCAGGCTACCATTCAGACACTTACGCAGAAACTAGAAGCTCAATCAGCGTTAGCTAAGAATGCTATTTTAGAGTCACGGTTGACACCATTGATTCAGAACTCCATTGCTCCAGCCTCTGACATTCTAGGGTTCATGGACTTATCTAAAATTACAGTCAACGACGACGGTAAGGTAGAAGGTCTAGAGGACCAACTGAAAGTGGTACAGGAGTCTAAGAAATACTTATTCAAAGACGTAGAACCTCAACCTGAACCAGAGGGTTCACCGGAACCGGGTAAGGTGGGTACAGGTAACCCAGGTAACTCAGGTCGATTAGGTTCTAGTCCTACACCTCCAAAAGAGGTTGGGGCCTTTGGTAAGCAACTGGCGGCCGCGGTGGGTAAAATCCAAGCGGATCAATCAGAAACTACTTCATTCTTTAAATAATAGGAGGAAAGCTCATGCCAAATGTGCGTGTCAAGACTACTGATTTAAATCAGACTACTCGCAGTATTGTAGCAATTCCGGACCACTATGTAGCATTTTCAGCTCAAATTCCGGCTACTGCTGCTACGGAAGTAAACGGTAAGAAATATATCTTAGCGGGTACTACTGTTACTAATGCGACTACACTTGATGGTCGTTCAACAGGTCTTCAGGTTACTCAAGCAAGTGAACAATTTGACGGTGTAATCTTTACAGACCAAGAAGTTTATCCAGGTGAAGAAAATGTAACTGTTACAGTTCTTGTTCATGGATTCGTTAAATACGCTGCGTTGCAGAAAGTAGGGGGAGCAGTACCTACTTCTAAGAACGCTATGATTTTAGTTGTAAAATAGGAGGCTAATAAATGAATATTTATGACTACTTAAATGCTAATGAGGTGGCAAGCTATATTCAATCTTTGCCTTCTAATGCATTACAATACCTCGGACCTCAATTGTTCCCTAACGCGCAACAAACGGGTACAGATATTAGCTGGTTGAAAGGTGGATCTAACCTTCCAGTAACAATTCAACCATCTAACTACGATGCTAAGGCTAGCATCCGTGAACGTGCTGGGTTCAAAAAACAAGCAACAGAGATGGCCTTCTTCCGTGAGTCTATGCGACTTGGTGAAAAAGACCGTCAAAACTTGCAACTTCTTTTGACTCAAAGTGTCGGACTTGCTCAACCTATCATCACTCAACTCTACGACGATACTAAGAATTTAGTAGACGGCGTAGAAGCTCAAGCAGAGTATATGCGTATGCAGTTGCTTCAGTACGGTAAATTTACTGTTAAATCTACCAACGCAGAAGCACAATACACATATGACTACAATATGGATGCTAAACAGAAGTACACTGCGGCTCAAGTTTGGACAGATCCTACTAAATCTGACCCAGTCAAAGACATTCTTGCTGCGATGGATGATATCGAAGATCGTACAGGTGTACGTCCTACTCGTATGATCCTGAACCGTAAGACTTACAATGACATGGTTAAGAGTGAATCTATTAAGAAAGCTCTTGCTATGGGTGTGCAAGGTGACTGGAAGAACTTGATGCTCCTTCCTGCAGATGCCGAACAATTTGTAGCAGCTAAGACTGAACTTCAAATTGCAGTATATAGCAAGAAGATTGCTCAATTCGCTTCAGCTGACAAACTTCCTGACTATGGAAATATTCGTCAATTTAGCCTAATTGATGACGGTAACGTAGTACTTCTACCTCCTACTCCAGTAGGTCACACATGGTACGGAACTACTCCAGAAGCGTTTGACTTGTCAACAGGTGGTTCAGCCGCTCAAGTTCAAGTACTCGCTGGAGGACCTACAGTTACTACATTCAAGGAAACTCATCCAGTCAACGTGGTAACCGTGGTATCTGCTGTAATGATTCCATCATTCGAAGGTATCGACTACGTAGGTGTGATTAAGACGAACTAGGAGGATTCGATATGGCAGTTCTAAAATCAGTTACTTCGGTAATTGTACAGGGTTCGGTAGTTCACGCAGGTAGCACCTTCGAGTGTCCAGATTCTTTAGCAGATTCCCTTATTCAACGTGGTTTTGCTCTCCCGATTCAGGAGGCGGAGCATGTAAAAGAGGCGGATTCGGATGAAATTCTAAATCAAAATGATACAGTTCGCCCATCTGATCCGTCACCACTTGATCCACGGGAAGCTGAAATTGAAATTATGCGTAAGGAATACGCCGGTATGAAAGTCGGAGAACTTTTAGAACTGGCCGAATCCAATGGTATCGACATCACGTCATTGTCACGTAAAAGTGAATACATTGACGCATTGATTCACTACGAGTTAGGAGAGTAAAATGGCTAAAGAAGCGGATATTGAATTAGTTAAAATTAATACTGATAATGTCAATTCGGTAAATCCATTAACTGATGAGCAAATTTCCGCTCTACTTGACCAACATAAGTCAGTGGCTTATGTAAGTTACAAGATTTGCCTTTTGAATACTCGAAATGATGCTGTAACACTAGGACCTATCAAGCTACAAGGTGACGCCGATTACTGGAAGAGTATGGCTCAGTTATTCTTTGACGAGTACAAACGCGAACAGGAGGAAGCCGAATTTAAAGCTAGTGCTGGGTCCACTATTTTAATGAGAAGGGCGGACGGTACATGACATATAACTTGAACTATTTTAGGTCACAGGTTCGTCGTGTCATAGATACCGCCCCTACTCATGTCACTATTACTAGAGATGTCTGGGTGTCGGACGGTTACGGAGGACGGAAGCGGGATACTAAAGGTGGTATCGTACACAGTGACTTACGTTGCGTATTTGATAACGCTTCGTCCCCTAACCTATCTGTTAACGCAAGTGACGGAGGACGAGTATTATCGCAGAACTCTATTAGGTTATTGGTTCTATGGGAACAGGGATTAGACATTCGACGAGATGATACAGTTACAATACTAGTATCCGATCGAAAGTACCGAGTTACTGAAGTAAATAACATATTAGAGCAGAACATTCTACTCGAGGTTAAACTGGAGGTTAAGGACTAATGGCTGAGCTAGTTTATGATGTAGATTCCTTTGTAGCGGAGTGCATTAAATACCGAAGTAGGATTGAAGTTTCAATTCTAACACTAGCGGAAATTGCGGCTACTAAGATGGAAGCTTACGCAAAAGAACACGCACCTTGGACTGACCGTACAGGTAACGCCCGTCAGAAGTTGACAGGTTCAGCAGGGTTCGTAACCCAAGACCAAGTAATGATCGTAGTGGCCCATCATATGTCCTACGGTTACTGGCTAGAATTAGCGCATCAAAGACGATTTAAAATCTTAGAGGAATCTATAGAGGAGAACGTCGAAGAGCTTTATCGCTCATTAAGAAGATTATTAAGTTAGGAGATAGTATGACGAAACGAACTACTATGATGGACAGGTTAAAAGAAATCCTTCCAACTTTTCAACCAGCAGCCCCTCCTACCTTTTTAAGTCTAGGTAACCCTACACCAGACGAGCAGGAAGAACGGCCGGATGACTATATCGTATTAGCGTACAGTCATCGACTACCGAGTCAGACTAATCGTTTAGGAAGTTTTGCCTATTGGAAGGTTAAAATTTACGTTCACGCAAATTCAATTATTCCAATTGACCAGTACGGGGTACAGGTTCGAAGACTTATCAATGAGATGGGATACGAAATTACGTACGCCGAGACAGGTGACTATTATGATGTAACTTTAGAACGTCATAGAATGGAAATTGAATACCGAATACCGCAAGGAGGAATTGCATAAATGAGTAAAGATATTCTTTACGGGATTAAGTACGTAGAAATTGAAGAACTAGACCCTAAGACTCAGCTTCCTAAAGTTGGTGGAGTTAAGTTCGCAATGGATACGGCAGAAACTGCTGAACTCGAGGCTGTTACATCTGAAGGTACTGAAGACCTTAAACGTAACGATACTCGTATTTTAGCTATTGTACGTACTCCAGACCTTTTGTACGGATACAACCTAACATTTAAAGACAATACATTCGACCCAGAAGTAATGGCTTTGATTGAAGGTGGTACTGTTCGTCGCCAGGGTGGAGCTATTTCTGGATACGATTCACCTATGTTGGCCTCAGGTGCCGCTAATATGAAACCGTTCCGCATGACCTTGTATATCCCTAACTATGTCGGGGATTCAATTGTAAACTACGTAAAACTTACACTTAACAACTGTACAGGTACTGCACCTGGTATGAACGTAGGTAAAGAGTTTTACGCACCTGAATTTACAATTAAGGCACGTGAAGCTACTAAGGCCGGACTACCTATCAAAGGTATGGAATATGTAGCAGAATTACCTGCTGTACTTCGTACAATTTCATTCGACTTGAACGGCGGTACAGGTACCGCTGACGCACTTCGAATTGAAACAGGTAAGAAGATTACACCTAAACCAGCTGACCCTACTGGACCTAGCGGTAAACAGTTCAAAGGTTGGAAAGTATTAGGTGATTCAACTGTTTGGGACTTCGATACTATGAATGTACCAGACCGCGATATTACACTAGTAGCCCAATACGGCGACTAGATTTAAAGGAGGACAACTACTATGCCATCAGTTAAGATTATCACCGCAGAAGAATTTAAGAATCGTTCGTTCCAAATTATCCAGATTCCTGGATTTACTCCAAAGGATGAACCTATTCACATTCAAATCCGAACCACAGGTATCATGGCCTTACTCGCTAATGGGCGTATCCCTAATACATTGTTAGGTAAGGTAACTGAACTTTTCGGTGAAGATACTAAAGCGGGATCAGCTACTGACGTTACCGCGGGAATTACAGATGAAGTGAAGAAACAAGCGTTGGCTAAACTTAGTGCATCTGATTCCGGTGTGAAGGATATGGCTGAACTTCTTCGAGTATTCGCAGAAGCTTCAATGGTTCAACCTACATACGCAGAAGTAGGTGAGTACCTAACGGATGAGCAGTTGATGACCATCTTCGGAGCTATGTACGGAGAGGTTCAAGAAGCTGAATCCTTTCGTAATGTCAAGGGAGATGACTAATGTCATAGCAGTGGCTAGCGAATTTCATATCCGTCCTAGCGAGGTTGCTGGGTTTCAGACCGATATTGGAAAATATTGTTTCGATACCGCGGCAGTCGCCTATATTAGATACTTAGCCGACGATAAACAACCTCGGTATCCGGAAGATGAAAAGAGCAATCCGGGTCTTCAAACGTTACTAGGGTGAACCTTTCCGGTCACCCTTATTTTATTGATGAAAGGAGTTTAAATGGATTTAGGTACTATTGCCGCAAAGATGACACTAGATATCTCCAACTTTACCTCCCAGCTAAATTTAGCTCAAAGTCAGTCCCAACGACTAGCCGTTGAATCCTCGAAAGCGTTCCAAATTGGTTCATCTATGACCTCTATGGGTAAAACGATGACTAAAGCAGTCACGCTACCTCTATTAACAATGGCTGGACTTTCCGTCAAAGTAGGTAACGAGTTTCAAGCTCAAATGTCCCGTGTACAAGCAATCGCCGGTGCTACTGGAAATGAGCTAGACAAGATGAAACAACAAGCTATTCAATTAGGTGCCAAGACTGCGTTCAGCGCTAAAGAAGCTGCTCAAGGGATGGAGAACTTAGCGTCAGCCGGTTTCACCGTAAATGAAATCATGAACGCCATGCCGGGTACTTTAGACCTTGCGGCCGTGTCCGGAGGGGACGTAGCCCAAAGTGCAGAAGCTATGGCTAGTTCCTTACGAGCGTTCGGACTTGAAGCAGATCAAGCTGGACACGTAGCAGACGTATTTGCTAGAGCCGCCGCGGACACAAACGCAGAGACTGTAGACATGGCGGAAGCTATGAAGTATGTAGCTCCTGTCGCCCACTCGATGGGATTAAGTTTAGAGGAAACTGCGGCGTCTATTGGTATCATGGCGGACGCAGGTATTAAAGGTTCACAAGCGGGTACGACACTCCGTGGAGCCTTGTCTCGTATAGCTAAACCTACTAAGGCTATGGTTAAATCCATGGACGAATTAGGTGTATCGTTTTACGACGCTAACGGGAAAATGGTACCTCTTCGCGAACAGATTGGTCAGCTGAAAAAGGCTACCGCAGGGTTAACGCAAGAGGAACGTAACCGACACTTGGTTACATTGTACGGTCAGCAATCCCTTTCAGGTATGTTAGCGTTGCTAGATGCCGGTCCGGAAAAATTGGATAAGATGACCAATTCCCTAATTAATTCAGATGGTGCGGCTAGGGAAATGGCGGCTACCATGCAGGATAACTTAGCAAGTAAGATTGAACAAATGGGAGGAGCTTTCGAGTCAGCCGCCATTATTATTCAACAAATTCTCGAACCGGCGTTATCTAAATTAGTAGGATGGATTACGAAACTCATTGAAGGGTTCGTAAATATGTCTCCATTAGGTCAGAAGATGGTAGTCATTTTCGGGACAATGGTAGCAGCGTTAGGTCCACTATTACTAATATTTGGTACTGTTATTAGCACTATTGTTAAAGTTAAGACCGCAATTCAATTCTTAGGAGCTGGATTTGCTGGAACTATGGGAACAATAGCCGCAGTAATTGGTATTATTTACGCACTCGTGGCCGTATTTATGATTGCGTATACCAAGTCCGAAACATTTAGGAACTTTATTGACAAGCTTTGGCCTTCTATTAAAAATGGGTTAGGAGTAGCCGCTCAATGGGCCGCTGAAAAACTCAAGGTCTTATGGGAATGGCTACATCAAGCTGGTCAGAAAGCTAAAGAGTTCGGACAAGCAGTTCGGGATAAAATCGGTGAACCTCTGAAACACTTCTCCGAGAAATTAGGTGTAGCTGGTGACTCTATTAAAGGGTTCATTGGTGGAGTACTTGAAAAGATGGGAGGAGCGTTTGGTAAGATTGGAGGGGTTGCGTCCCTTGCCGTATCCGCTATTACTAAATTTGGATTAGCGTTTCTAGGAATTACTGGACCTATTGGACTAGCTATTAGTTTAGTAGTATCATTCCTAACGGCGTGGGCTAAGACTGGAAGTTTGAACGCAGACGGTATCCGTCAAGTGTTTGATAACTTGTCTACTACGATTCAAAATGTAGCAGACGCTATAACTAAATACTTACCGCAGTTCGTACAAAAGGGAACTGAAATCTTAGTTAAAATCATCGAAGGTATTACTAAGGCTATTCCACAAATTACCCAGACTATTAGTCAGGTAATTACTGCGATTACACAAACACTAGTTTCGGTCCTACCGCAATTAGTTAGCGCAGGGATGCAGATTTTAACTACACTTATTCAGGGTATTTCTCAAGCCTTACCTCAGATTGTACAAGCTACTGTACAGATTATTACCACGTTACTTAACGGCCTAATACAAGCTCTACCTCAGTTAATTGAAGCCGGTATCCAAATTATACAAGCTCTTATCGGGGCTATTGTACAAGCATTACCGTCTATCGTAGAAGCCGCGGTACAGATTATGATGGCCCTCATTAATGGTATTGTACAGGCTTTACCTACGTTAATCGAAGCAGGTCTTCAGATTATCATGGCCCTCATTCAGGCTATTGTCAATAATTTACCGCAGATTATTGACGCAGGTATTCAGATGCTAACAGCGTTAATTCAGGGACTTATTCAGGTACTTCCTCAGTTAATTGAAGCCGCTATTCAAATCCTAACAGCGTTACTGGAAGCGTTTATTAACGCACTTCCTCAACTAGTTGACGCAGGGGTTCAGTTACTTACATCTCTACTTCAAGGGTTCATTAGTGTACTACCTCAACTACTTCAAGGTGCTATTCAGATTCTAGCGTCCCTACTATCTACCATTTTAAGTCATTTACCTCAATTACTTCAAGCAGGGGTTCAGTTACTAACTTCATTAGTAAGTGGTATCCTGTCAGTACTAGGTTCACTCCTATCTACTGTCGGAAGTATGATGGGTCAGATGATTAGTAAGATTGGTTCATTTGTAGGACAGATGTTGTCTTCGGGGGCTAAATTACTGACTAGCTTCATTAGCGGTATCGCTGGTAAGATTGGTTCAGCTGTTGGTAAGATTGCTTCCATGGGTAGCCAAATGATTTCTAAAGTAGGTTCGTTTGTAGGCCAAATGGCGTCAGCTGGTAAGAACTTCGTAATGGGATTCGTTAACGGGATTTCCGGAGCTATTGGAGCCGCTGCTAACGCCGCTGCAAACATGGCTAAAAGTGCGTGGAACGCCGCTAAATCCTGGTTAGGGATTAAGTCACCGTCTCGTAAGATGATGAAAATTGGTAAGTATACTGGAGAAGGTTTCGGCCTCGGTATTACTAACATGATTCGAACTGTACGAGATAATGCGAGAGAAATGGCGGAAGCTGTATCCGATGCGCTAAGTGATATTACAATGGATGTTCAGGATAATGGTATCGTTGACAAAGTTAAAGATATCTACGGTCATGTGATGGACCAAGTACCGGATACACTCAAAGGACCTCAATTAGGTTTAGTTGAATCAGCCGCTACTGCGCCTACTGTAGATTTGTACAAGATTAATCAACGTCCTAAAGATCCTAATGAACCCGAAGACGGTGGTGAGCCATCTGGAGGTAACATTACTATCGGAACTATCATTGTTCGTAGCAATGATGATGTAGACAAATTGTCCCGCGGACTGTATAATAAAAGTAAGGAAACGTTATCCGGCATGGGTAACATTGTAACACCTTAGAAAGGAAGACTAAATGGCGAATAGAGATACGATTTTAGTGGACGACATTGACTTATCTACTAAAGGAGTAACTATTTTAGAATATTCGGGAATTAGCTTCGCAGCTCTAAAGGACGGAGGATTTAAAAATCCGGAAGGTATTGACGGGGTACTCGATTCCCCGTCTACTGCCTTTTCTGGACTAACTGCCTCTATTACAGTTCTAATTGAGGGCGAAAGTGAAAAGCATGTGAACGCTACTTATCGGGAATTTAAACAATTCATTAGAAGTCGATCTTTTTGGAAGATTTCCACAAAAGAAGACCCAGAATTTTTCCGATACGGTAAGTTCCTCGGGGAAAGTGAACCCGGTGTACTGACAGACGTTCCAATTTTTGCGCAAGCTCACCTAATTACTAAAATAGGTATTCAATTTAAAGATGGTTACGAATATTCTAAGAATGTAATTACCGGTCAGTATCAGTATGTTCCTGGTACTAGCGGTCACGAGATTACTAATCCAGGACGACCTACAAGACACTTCGAATTGGAAATTAGTACGACTCAACGTCTTCCAGGATACATTCGAATTGAATGTCTAGGACACGGTTCAGTAGAGTTCGGTACTAATTCAATTATGCTTGACCCTGGAAATCGAATTAAGTTCAATTTTGGTACATTCGAGTTAATTCAATTAGCTATTAATAATAATGTTAAAAACATTTTTGGGTACTTGAAAAATGCACAATTCTTTAAAATTCCTTCCGGAAAATCAGTACTTAGAATTAGTTACCGAGCCAGTGATACGGCGACGTGGACGACGAATCTTCCATTCCAGGTCCGGTATACGCTGTCCCCGTCCTATTACTAAGGAGGTATTAGATGATTGATAATAATTTAGTCATGACTCCTACTCCGGATAGTATTATTTACGTATACGACCAGAACTTCAATTTACTTGGGGCTAGTGTAGAGTGTTTCAATAAGCATTACGAGGATGAAATTATTACTCGTTCGAAAGGTAAGGAAGTACTTACGTTCGAAGCTGTAGAAACTTCTACTATCTACCAGCATTTAAAAACTGAAAATATTGTTAAGTTCGGCGGTAGATGGTTCCGTATTAAGTTTTCGGAAGACGATAGTTCGGCTAAAGGTATTACTAAATTTACTTGTTACGCACTTTGGTACGAATTAGCTGAAGGACTACCAACCCCTATTCGAATGGTAGGTAGTACGGTTCGTGCGGTAGCTGAAGCTATTACTAAAGATTTCGGTAAGTGGGTAAAATTAGTCATTCCTACGGACTCTGGTAATCGTCCAGTACGTTCCATTACGCTAAAAGAAAATTCGGGACTATATAAGCTCCGTTATTTAGCTAAACAGTATAACATGGAATTAACCTTTGGGTACGAAGAGGTATTCGAACAAGAACTTCGGTATGTTAAAACTGTCGTTATTATTCAGCAGTATACCGAGTCTAAAATTAATTACCCTTTAGTAGTCGAAGAAAACCTTAAGCATATTGTACGAGCTGAGGATTCTCGTAACCTTTGTACAGCTTACAAGCTGACAGGTAAAGGGGAAAATGACGACGAGGAATTGACGTTCGCAAGTATTAATAATGGAAGTGACTATTTATTAGATGTTTCCTGGTTTACTGAACGTGGAATGCGTCCTCGGTACATTCCTAAGTCCAAACATGATGACCGTTTTAAAATTAAACAAAGCATGCTGGACGCCGCTAGAGCTTATTTAGATGTATACGCTAAGCCACTAATTACCTACGAAGCTTCGGCAATTTTGTACGACAAGGTACCAGACTTACATCACAGTCAGTTAGTAGTTGACGACTTCTACAAACTAAATGAATGGCGTAAGGTTACTGCTCGTTCAATTGACTATGACGACTTATCGAACTCACAGATTACATTCGACGACCCTAGACGGGATTTAATGGACCTTATTAACGACGATGGGGATGGAGCAATTTCTTCGGGAAATGAAGAACAGTCTCACGTAGTTATTAGGTACGCTAATGACATTTTAGGTACAGGATTTAATACTGAAAATGGTAAGTATATCGGTGTTCTTACAACTACAAAACGTTCAGAAGACTTAAGACCTGACGATTTTACCTGGGTTAAGATTGAAGGTCCAGAAGGTAAGCAAGGTCGAAACGGTGAACCCGGTACACCTGGACGAGATGGTGTGGACGGGGTAGCAGGTAAAAACGGTGTAGGTATTGTAGACACCGACATTACTTATTGTATTAGCTTATCTGGTACACAGGCTCCTACAGATGGATGGACTTCACAAGTTCCCGAATTAGTTAAAGGTCGTTATTTGTGGACTAAGACGTTTTGGAGATACTCCGACGGTGCGCACGAGACCGGATACTCCGTAACCTATATAGCCCAAGATGGGAATAAGGGAAATGACGGTGTAGCTGGTAAAGATGGTGTAGGTATTAAGCGTACTGAAATTAGCTACGCACGTTCTAATTCGGGTACTGAACCTCCTTCCGATGCTAAATGGGGTTCACAAGTTCCAGAAGTCCCTTATGGGGAATACTTATGGACACGTACTAAATGGTTCTATACAGATGATACGACTGAAGTTGGCTATTCTGTAGCCCGAATGGGTACCCAAGGTCCTAAAGGTGATTCAGGAAGTGACGGACTTCCAGGTAAAAATGGTGTAGGACTAAAGGGTACAGAAGTTAAGTACGCGCTATCCGATACGGATACTAACACGCCTACAACATGGACACAGCAAGTTCCTACATTAGTTAAAGGTAAGTTCTTATGGACTCGAACTATTTGGACTTACACGGATACTACTTCGGAAACCGCCTATCAAAAGACTTATATAGCTCGTGACGGTAATGATGGTAATAACGGTATCGCAGGGAAGGACGGCGTAGGCCTACATCATACCGATATTACCTACGCAGGGTCTACTTCGGGAACAGTACCCCCTTCGGGTAACTGGACTAGCAGTATTCCAGAAGTTCAACCTGGATTCTATCTATGGACTCGGACTATTTGGCATTATACTGACAGTACTAGTGAGACTGGCTATTCGGTATCTAAAATCGGGGAACAAGGTCCTCGGGGTATCCAAGGTCTACAGGGTGAAACTGGACGACAGGGTATTCCAGGTACACCCGGACGTGACGGAAGGTCTCAATTTACCCACATTGCGTTCTCCGACAGTCCAGACGGTACGGGATTTAGTCACACTGACCAAGGCCGTGCCTATATTGGATTGTACCAGGATTATAACGAAGCCCATTCTAAAGACAAGGCTTCTTATAAATGGACTAAGTGGGCAGGTCGAGACGGAGCCCAAGGTATTCCAGGTAAAGCAGGAGCAGACGGTAAAACTTCTTACTTTCACGTAGCTTATGCAGGAAGCGCAGACGGAACCAGGTCATTTAGTTTAGATGATCGTAACCAGCAATACATGGGATACTATTCAGACTTCACAATAGAGGATAGTACAGACCCTAAGAAGTATAGATGGTTTGACCGTATGGCTAATGTTCAGGTAGGAGGAGTTAACCTTTTCCTTAATTCACTATTTACATTCGGCCTGAAGGAGCCGTACTCTACTTATGAACTAATTGACGGTCCCGACGATACTAAGGGTCAGCTAGTCGCAAGTATCGATACTACTACTAAATATAGAGGGTATAATACTCTTAAACTAGATTCGACATGGAACGGTAATTACGAAAATCAAAAAATTACTTTTCGGGTAGGCGGAGACGGTCGGGTATTTACGGACTACGGATTTACTAACCAAAATGTTCGAATCAGCTTCTGGGGTAAGAGTAACAAGGCTAACGCAAGAATTGACTTCCGACCTGGATATAGGGGTACACTTGAACCTTTATACTTAACAACAGATTGGAAATACTACTCTACTTACTTATGTTTAGCTGAAGATACTAAATGTTCCCAAGACGTTATCATCCACTTACTAAGTCAAGAGACTACAGCATGGCTGGCTAGGATTAAAGTCGAAGTAGGTACCCTATCTACTAATCATACGGAAGCTCCGGAAGATATAGCTTACCGTATTAATAGTAAAGCAGATGGTAAACTAACCCAAGACCAGCTAAATGCGTTAGCGGAAAAGGCTCAAATTTACGAAGCTGAACTGCGAGCTAAAGCTACTATGGAGCAGCTTAGTGACTTGGAAAAGGCTTATGAGGCTCGTATTAAGGCGACTGAAGAAGCTATTAGTAAGTCAGAAGCGGATTTAATTGACGCAGGACGTCGACTAGATGCTACCGTAGCTGAATTAGGTGGACTTCGTGAACTGAAGAAATTCATTGATACTTATATGTCATCAAGTAACGAAGGTCTTATTATCGGTAAGACTGACGCAAGTGCTACTATCAAAGTAAGCCCAGACAGAATTTCAATGTTCAGTGCCGGTAAAGAAGTCATGTATATTAGTCAAGGGGTTATTCATATCGATAACGGGGTATTTACTAAGTCACTTCAGATTGGTAGATTTATTACCGAGCAGCATTATGCTGACCCTGATTTAAACGTATGCCGGTATGTAGGATAGGAGGAAAACTATGGCAGAATTTTGGTCCAATAGTGACCGAGGTTATAGATTAAGATTATGGATTGACCAGGTAGGTCAGGACGTCGAACAAAATACAAGTCAAGTTCGAGCTCGATTGTCCCTACATAACGAATGGTACTCCTTCGCAGAATATAACTGTTATGCGAATGTAGTTATCGATGGTCAGAAGCAAGAGTGGTCAGGTCGACCAGCTATGCTACAATTTAACTCTATGATTTGGTTAATTGACCGGACATTTACAGTACGACATAACGAAGACGGTGCTAAGAACTTTGGATTCTCCGCTCACTTCAGTGGTGACGGTGGATGGTCTCCTGCGCCGGGTTCGTTGAATATTAGTAGTAACTTTACACTTACAACTATTCCACGGACGAGTGACATCACTATTAGTAACTGCGTTATCGGTCAAATGTGTTCAATTGGTATTAGACGGGCAGTAGGTTCTTACTACCACGAGATTCGATATCACTTCGGTAATCAACAAGGTACGGTTACATCTAACGCCAGTTCTTACGCAAACTGGTTTGTACCTATGGAATTGGCTAGAGAGATACCTAATAATATCTCAGGTGTAGGTACCTTGTACATCACTACATTTAATGCGGGACGTAGGTTAGGTACTAAATCGGTGAACTTTACGGCGTCCCTACCTGACTCCATTCAGCCGTCGCTTGAGTCGATTACGCTAGTTGATAAGAACAAAACTGCGGCTAGTTTAGTTCCGGGTAACACGTTTATCCAGATTGTATCGGATATCGCGGTATCCTTTAATGGAGCGCAGGGCAGTTACGGTTCGACTATTAAGAGTATGGATGCTTACATTGTAGGCAAGAAGAACTCTATTAATAGTAATGGCCAGAGTTTTGGACCATTAGACTTCAACGGTAAGGTAAAGGTACGGGCTACTATTACTGATAGTCGAGGTCGTACATCCTTACCAAAAGAAGTAGAAATTAATGTACTAGAGTACTTCCCACCTGCTTTATCTATTCAAGTATATCGGACAAGACAGAATCCATCAACCTTGCAGGTAGTTCGAAACTTTAAATTCGCACCTATTTTAGTTAACGGTGTTCAGAAGAATAAGGGTACACTAAAATTTAAAGTCGCACCTATTAATACTGACAACTTTGTACAAGATACCGGGCCAGCGGCGGGAGAATGGAGAGCTGTTAGTCAACTGACTAATAGCGCAGCTAACTTAGCAGGTAATTACCCTTCTTCTAAATCATATACAGTAGTAGCTGAATTTACTGACTTGTTCACTCAACAAGCCCTATCAGCCTCTGCTACAGTATCTACTGAAGCTGTTATTCATTCTTATGACAAACAAGGTAGATTAGGGGTAGGTAAGGTACCCGAGAACGGTCGGTACGGTAGTGTGGATATTGCGGGAGATTATTATTCCGGAGGGAAAATGATTCAGCATTATCCAATTACTAACCCAAACGGTTCACTTGGTAACGGAGCTGCTCAATGGGATGCTCCTTGGAATGTACAGGGTACTCAATTTGGATGGAGAAGTGGTAAGTACGCTGACAACCCTACAGGTAAAGGTGGGGACTGGGGATTTCTTCAGCACTACTGGATCGATTCCTGGAAAATGGTTCAGATATTTACAGCAATTTCTTCCGGACGTACATTTATTAGAAGTTCTAATAACTTGAGGGAATGGAAACCTAATCAGTGGAAAGAGTTCGCTTTTAAAGATGAGACTAACCTTATCAATACCGGGTGGAAGGAAGCTGGATACGCTGGGTCTTATTACAAGCGAGTGGGGGATGTACTAACTATTAGGTACGACTTTGTCGGAAATGGAGGTACTATCCAATTCGCTAATATCCCTAAAGACATCTTTAATCCGCCTCAGATGTATATGTTTGTTATTGCCGCATGGTCAATAGCCGGAGAAGTAAACTGTCACGTACAGGTTAATAAGGGCGAAGGAGCATTCCACGCTTTAGCCTCCGGTAACGGTACAAAATACGCCGGACAACTTACAATTATGTTATAATATTACAGAGGAGAAAATTGCATGAAACTTGAGTTTATTTCTAAATCACTTACCTATCTAAATTCCGAACCTTTGAAGACTTTAGTGGTTTTAGGTAATTCTAATGGTGCGTATGTACCTGTCTTGTTCGAAAAAGAGGATATTGAAAAATCCGACGCAGAGCTATTTCTTATGGCTTTGGATACCCTGTATGAGGAAAATTTCCCAGACCGTGCGGAAAAGGAAAAATTTAATAAAGTAGATGACAAGTTGAAACGCCAACAAGAATTGAACGAGTCGAACCGTGAACTTCTTGTACAAGTTTCAACTATATCTGAAATCCTAGTTACGTTAGCCATTTCCACTTCAGGAGGAATGGAACCGAATGCCTACAGTAAGGTAGCCGAGTTCATTAAGCCTTTAGTGAATGACCATCGTTATGTCAATAACGATATTGTGTCAATGCCTTACCCATTCGACACAAATCCGAAATGGCCTAAAGGTACCCCTACTATTCTGAAATTTAGTATGCCAGCCGCGGATGGCTATACATACAAAGGTCAGAAAGTGGAGGATCTATTGCGTACAGGAGCAGCTACTGTCGTCTTACCAAGATTAGGCTAAGGAAGGAGAATAAATGCCTGTACATACTGAAGCTGAACTAATGCATTGGCTACTTACTGTGGTATTGCCTGTAATTGTTACAGGCGCCACCTTTTATACTTCCGCGAAAGGACGAGCATCTCAATTAGAGAGCCGTATTACAACGCTGGAGGTCATTAACAAAGAGCAGGAAAAGGTAATTGAAAGTCATAATCGACGTTTAGATAAGCACGAAGAGGAACAGAAGATTACCTTAGCACTTGTAGAACGTATTGACAATCTTAATGCTAATATGCGTGAATTGAAAAATGACGTAGCTGACATTAAGAAATTAGTAGATAATCAATAGGAGGATAGAAATGAATAAATTTGCTAAGAAACTCGGTATTAAGGTAGTGAAAACTATGGCTCAGGCCGCTTTGGGGGTAATTGGGTCATCTGCCCTACTAACAGAAGTGAACTGGACAGTGGTAGCATCCACTATCGCGTTGGCAGGTCTTACGTGTGTTCTTATGAACTTGGCTGACTTGAAAGAGGAGGAGTAAGATGCCTGGACAATTAGGTAATTGGTTCGTAGCCCGTCGTGGACGGGTTACTTACTCAATGACAGGTAGTCGGAACGGTACTGACGGTACAGGAGATTGTTCAGGTACAATTTCCCAAGCCCTAAAGGACAATGGATTTAATATTCAAGGTCTTCCTTCTACCGTAACACTTGGCGCTCAATTAGCTAAAGTAGGCTGGGTTCGAATTAGCCGAAATGAAGATTGGGACGCTAAGGCTGACGACATTGTACTCATGAGCTGGGGACATGATATGTCTACTTCAGGAGGTTCAGGGGGCCATGTGGGAGTAATGCTGGATTCAGTTTACTTCATTTCATGTGACTACTCAACTCAAGGAGCTCCTAATCAGGCTATTAATACCTACCCATGGGATGACTACTACTACTGGAACAAGCCGGCGTACATTGAAGTATGGCGCTATAATGGTAATGTACCTAAACCAGGTCAACCTAATACCGCCGCAGTATCTACGCCAACTCGCAAGCCTGATAGCAAAGCTTACTATTTAGCTAATGATGTTCAGTTCGTGAACGACATCTGGCAAATTAAATGTGATTACCTTGCGCCGGTCGGATTCGACTGGACGGAGAATGGTATTCCAGTAAGCCTCGTTAATTGGGTAGATGAGAACGGTAACAATGTACCGGACGGAGCGGATAAAGACTTCAAACCTGGAATGTACTTCAGTTTCGAAATTGACGAAGCTCGTATCTACGATACAGGTATCGGAGGCTATTACGGTGGATATTACTGGCGTCAGTTCCAATTTGGACAGTTCGGAAATATCTGGCTATCCACTTGGGACAAGGATGATTTAGTGAACTACTATAATTAGTTCAGTCATTCTACACCATTGACTTATTTAAGTTAAACGTGTATACTATATATGTTCATTGTTTTATATCCGTGAATTTTTTTCACACAAGAAGGTCGGGCTAATAACCCGGCTTTTCTTGTCGCAAAAAAAGTTCAACTTTTTCGGATTTATTGGTTGTGTATTACCGGGTAATATGTTACAATGTAATTGTAAATAAGAAATACAAAAGAAAAAGAGGAATAAAGCTATGAAACTTATTTTCACAGAGCTTAAAATCGGTGATACGCTAACTAATAAACGTAACTCGAAGTCATTTAAGGTAGAAACAGTACTACCTGAGGAAGGAAAAGCGGAGTTACTTAACCTAGATACCCAGGACTTCGTAACCGTATCTAAGGCTACATTAGAACGTTGGTACGAGGTACAGAATGAGACTCCTGAACCAAAAGGTCCTAAAGTAGCTAGACGGTCAGTACGCCGGACACCTCGTCCAGTAGTTACTGAACCAATTGCGGATACTAACGATACCGAGGTCGTAGAAATTAAGGAAAAGCGCAATAAAAAGGCGAACAGCGCAGTACCTAAATCGGACCATGTATTATCCCTTACTAAGGAATTGGAAGCTCGTATTAGTAAGGACTTTCCCGCTTCAAGGCGTGGGGTAACTCAATCGTTCATTAAGTACCATCACAAGTATAATTTCGTTAAGATTTTCCAAACTAAGTCTAAGATTCGAATTAATGTACTATCTCGTGCAATGCCTGAGGAAGTGAAACAAAAACTAGATCGAATTGTTCCAGCTAAATATGGTTGGCCTATTGATGGGCTGTTCACAATTCGCCGTGAGGAGGATCTAGATACTGCGATGGAACTAATTGCTTATTCTGCGAAAGGAGCTAAGGATTGATTCAATTAGTTATTGATAAATCCAGAATGAACAAGCGTGGTAATAGTATTTACATCACTGTACCTAAGGATACGGATGACGAGAAGTTATTAGGTACCCAACTTTCTACCCTACCTAAAATTAGGGAATTAGGGTATAATCATTTTGAAGTACCTATTCGATACTTTTCGGAAGTACTTACTGCGCTGGAGTTCTGGGATTTAGAAATTAAAGGTGAAATACCTCAAGAAATTCGGGAGTACATTAAGTCCAGAAATGATATCGTCAATGCGGATACTGGAGATTTTACTTTTAAGACTAAGCCGTTCGAACATCAGGTAGAATGTTTCGAGTTCGCTAAAGAGCATCCGTGCTTCCTATTAGGTGATGAACAGGGTCTAGGGAAGACTAAGCAAGCTATTGACATTGCCGTAAGTCGTAAGAATCAATTTAGTCATTGTGTAATAGTATGTTGCGTATCCGGTCTTAAATGGAATTGGGCTAAGGAAGTAGGTATTCACTCCAATGAACAAGCGCACATTATAGGTAGCCGAGTGAACCGTAACGGTAATTTAGTTATCGAAGGTATTAATAAGCGGGCGGAGGACTTACTTACGAACCACAATGAGTTCTTTCTTATTACTAATATTGAGACTTTGCGGGATAAGGCCTTTACTTCCGCTCTTCGCGAACTTACTAATTCGGGGACAATTGGTATGGTAGTAGTAGACGAGGTACATAAATGTAAGAACCCTGGAAGTCAGCAAGGGGAAGCTATACATAAGCTAAACAGCTTCTATAAATTAGCTTTAACCGGTACTCCACTACTGAACTCACCTATCGATACCTATAACATTCTAAAGTGGTTAGGGGTGGAACACCATTCACTAACAGCGTTTAAAGCTCGCTATTGTGTACAAGATAATTTTGGTCAAATTACAGGGTACCGCAACTTGTCTGAACTTAAGGAAATCGTGAACGCTAACATGCTTAGGCGTACGAAGGACCAAGTACTGGACCTACCTCCTAAGATTCGAACTATGGAATATATAGACATGGGTAAGGACCAAGCTAAAATCTATAACGAGGTTCGAACTAAATTCATTGAGGATATTGACAAGGTCATGCTAAGTAGTAACCCACTTGCTGAAACTATTAGGTTACGACAAGCTACAGGAAATCCAGAAATTCTAACTACGAAGAAAGTCAAATCGGCGAAGTTCGAACGTGCATTAGAAATTATAGATGAATGTATATCTAGTGGCGAATCTGTAATTGTGTTCAGCAATTGGGAGAAAGTAATTACCCCATTATTTCACTCTATTATGAAGAAGTACCCAGCTACTTTAGTAACCGGCGAGACAGAAGATAAGTTCGGAAATATTCAAGCCTTTACTGAATATAAAGGACCTTCTGTTATCTGTGGTACGATAGGAGCATTAGGTACAGGATTTACCCTAACTAAAGCGACTACAGTGATATTCTTAGACAGTCCGTGGACCAAAGGGGAGAAAGATCAGGCTGAGGACAGAGCCCATCGTATAGGTGCGACATCACCTGTATCCATTATCACTTTAGTATGTAAGGGAACGATTGACGAAGTAATTGAAGATATCGTAGCTAGTAAAGGGGAGATAGCTGACTATGTAGTAGACGGTGTACCTCTGAAGAACAAGTTGGCTAATCTATTTGATTTAATTATTAAACGCTAAGGGGTGCCAATGGTTAAAAGAACAATGTATAGTCTAGTACGTAAGGATACGAAGCAAATTCTAGACAAAAGACAGTTCCTATCTTGGACTAAGGTAGATTACTGCGAGGCGTTAAGTGGTTTATTAGAACGAGGGGATAAGAAGTATATAGCCCTTCAATTGAACTGTAATGAGCGTGCCTTGAAGCGCATGGTGAAGTTCGATAAACTACCTAATGAAAAACAATGCGAAGCTATTCGGAGGTTAATAAATGAAGGAAATTAATGGTGTAAAATACTACCGAATTTCGGAGGTATGTAAGATGGTAGGGCGGAGTCAGACTACTATCACTCGAGTGTGGTACGGAGCCGCAAACTATGCGAAGGAGCAGAATATCCACTTCCCATTCTACTTACCTAAATTCCGAAATGATTTAGACGGTAAAAAGACACGGTATTGGAGCGAGGAGGGGGTTCAGAAATTAATTAAGTTTCGGGACTCTATTGTACCTGGAGATTTAGCATTCTACAACCGACAGCATATGTGGGGAGAACGTCAACTAATCTCAAAAGATCGAAAACAATTTAGACAAGAAATGTCTGAACTTGCTGACGCTAATTTAGATGAACTTATGAAGGAGAAAATCTAATGAAAGAAATCCAAAACGAAAAAGAGTTTTTAGCTCTATTACCTCAAGTTGCCCAATCTAATTTAGAACTTGGGGAATTAACCAAGACAGTTAAATCCGGCAAGGAATTACTAAAGAGTTACATGCTATTAGAAGACATTGAGTCAGTAGAAGTAGGTGACTGGGGAGTTACTTGTTCAAGTTCTACTAAATCCTCTATGGATGAAGACATGCTAGTTAAAATTGTTCAGGACTTAATTGAACAATCTGATGGACTTAATAAAGAAGCCTATCAAAATCTAATTGTAATGAAGCCTAGCATTAACGAAGACTTGCTAGAGGACCTAATCTACACCAAGCAGCTTGACCCTGAAGTTATTAAGCCTGCTATCACTGAAACCGTGTCCTATACGTTACGCTTTAAAAAGATTAAGAAGAAGAGCCCTAAATCTCGCAAAAATTCTTAATATTTCGCGGCTATTTAACGTTATTTTGGAGAATACGTAAAATACCATTAAGGAGATAAAACAATGCCTAGAGAACGCATAAAATCGCAGAATAATAACTCCGATAATCGTCATCTACTATTTAAGTCTATAGGACTTCCCACGAAGGGCCTATTTGGAAATAGTACGAAAGGTCTATCTAATAGGGATAGGGACTATCTAATTACTAAGGACCAGGTACTTAATTTCATTGACGGTAAGCCCTACACGGAAATTACCTTGAAACAATTAAGTCACTTCTTTTTAGTTCAGTATGAATTTATATATAAGGTCGAATGTATCGATTACAATTGGTTCAATTTTCAGACTACAATGAAGAAGTTAAAAGATTATACAGGATACTCTTCGTGGGTAGAGATGGCTTGGTTCATTTACCAATCAATCGATAAAAGTTCAAGATGCTTGTTCGAAAATGTACCTAATGTCATTACGCTATCTGTATTTAAAAGATCTTGGCTAGTGGACGAATTATTAGACAAATCTCCGAAATTTAGCTCATTTTATTAAAAAGATGTAGACAAAATATAGATCTTTTTCGAACCACTTAACAAATTCGCGAAATTTGGTGTATATCTAGTAAAAAAGACTTTTTTACAAAGTCATTTTTACAGCTGCTTTAGAGCAGCTTAGCAAGCTAGATCTCTCTCCCTCCATCGGGTCCATATATACAGGTATTGAACTATTTTAGGTATATGGACTAATAGTAGAAAGGTAAAAAAAACTAAGGGCGAATTGAACATTTAGAAAGGTAAAATAATGGACGTAAATGAAATATGGAAAAGAAAAGTTCATCAATTATTAGTTGAATCAGGAGTACCTAAGAAATATTTAGTTCCTCAAAATCTAGTTCCGCGAAAGGCTGATGATTTAGCTTGGCAGTGGCTAGAGGATTATAGGTCGAATGTAGTTGAAAATGTTAACGAAGGTCGAAATGTTGTTATTACTAGTAGTACTGTAGGGAATGGTAAAACTAGTTGGGCGATTCGATTACTACAGCGTTACATCGCGGAAACGGCTTTAGATGGACTATTAGATGTTAAAGGTGTATTCTGTGTTAGTTCTTCTATGTTAGAAATCTTCGGCGACTTTGGATACTTCGAAACTAGTATTGAATTTTTTAACTATCTGAACCGACTGAAAACTTGTAGATTATTAGTAATTGACGAAGTAGGGTCAGGTAGGGTTACGCAAGTTTCCTACAATCATTTCTACGACCTTATTAATTATCGGGTAGATAATAACCTTTGTACTATCTATACTACTAACTATTCGGATGAAAAGATTCAAGACGTATTAGGAAAGCGTCTGTATAGCCGAATTTATGATACCTCGACTGTCGTAGAGTTCGCTGCGTCAAATGTTCGAGGATATACCCTGCAGGAGGTGAAAGATTTTGAACGAGCCTAAGTATTTAGTACTGGATAAGAATCTAGTACCTATGATTTATAAAAATGTTCGAGGTGAGATAGTTAAGTGCTGTCTCCTAAAACCAATTAGTGCTTCCGTGTATCTACTTGATAACTTGTTCTTAACGGAACAGGAAGTTCGGGAATACGACGAACGGCTTCTTGATTTTATGTACAAATACTGGAAGGAGAATATTTATGACTTCAAAGTCGAAAAGGTTACTATCCCTCGTGATTAGTTCCGTACTATTAGGTGTAGTAATAGGGGTAGTCAGTATGCTAGCCTATACTAACTCTAAAGTGAAGCAGGTAGAAGATCAGTATCGTAACGCTTATTACCTATCTATGGACGATACTGGGTTATGGTTAGGTGACCGACCGGGTCATAAATTCTATCCAATGTACGACATGCACGGAAATAGATTGGGGGCTAAACGTGATTCAACTACAGGTACTGAATAAAGTACTTCAGGACAAGAGTACTTCTATTTTAGTTAACAATGGGATAACAGACGAATACTTCAGTGACTACTATCCCGAATATGAGTTCATTATGGACCATGTTCGAAACTATGGGAATGTCCCAGATGACGAAACTGTACTTGAACATTTTCCTGGATTCGAACTTCTAAATATTTTAGAAACTGATGCTTATTTAGTAGATAAGATAAGGGAGGAGCATTTATATAATGCGATGGTACCTATCCTTAGTCAGGCGGCTGAGGACATGCAAACGGATTCGAGTATAGCCGTATCGAACATTTTACCTAAACTGGAAAAGCTAATTCAGCAATCTAAATTCGTAGGTGGTGTGGACTTAACTAAATCGGCGTACGACCGTTTTAATTGGGCTATGGACATTGCGGATAAGTCAGGTGACTTACTAGGAGTACCTACAGGGTTCGAACTATTAGACGATGTACTAGGTGGAATGTTACCCGGAGAGGAACTGATTGTTATTGTGGGACGTCCTGGACAAGGTAAGTCTTGGACGTTAGATAAGATGATGGCTACTGCATGGAAACAAGGTCAATCTGTTTTACTCTATTCCGGGGAAATGAGTGAAATGCAAGTAGGTTCACGTATTGACACCCTATTATCTAATGTAAGTATTAATTCCATTACTAAAGGGGTCTGGAACGATAATGAGCTAAAGAAATACGAGGATCATATCGAACTTATGCAGGATAGTGATACTCCTCTCGTAGTCGTTACGCCTATGATGATTGGTGGACGTAACATGACCCCAGCTTTATTAGACAGTATGATTCAGAAATACAAGCCTAAGGTAGTAGGTATTGACCAACTGTCCCTTATGAACGAGTCAATACCAAGTAGGGAACAGAAGCGTATTCAGTACGCTAATATTACCATGGACTTGTATAAGTTGTCCGCAAAATATGGAATCCCTATTGTACTAAATGTACAGGCTGGACGGGCGGCAAAAGACGGCGGTAACGATACTATTCAATTAGAACATATCGCAGAATCCGATGCCGTGGGACAGAACGCTAGTCGAGTTATTACAATGCAACGTGACGAGGCTAATGGTATTCTTAGACTATCCGTAGTAAAGAACCGGTACGGTGAGGATAACAAGACTATTGAGTATATGTGGGACGTAACTACAGGTACCTACACTCTTATAGGCTTTAAGAACGATGATGACACGGAGGACAAGTCTAGTCCTGTTATGTTGAAAGCCCGTCAGTCATCTAATAAGTTGCAAAAACAAGTAAGCCGGGAAGGAGTAGAAGCATTTTGAAAGTTAATGGATTATATATTGACGCTACGTGCGAACAAATTATTCAGCAACTTACTTTCGAACTTGAGCGTGACTATGGACGTACCTTATTTAGACGTACGAAGAGCTTAGGTTCGAATATGCAATTCTCCTGTCCATTCCACGGCAACGGTATGGAGAACCACCCATCTTGTGGAATGAGCAGGGAGGTTACATACTCCGGTACACGACTAATTGAAGCGGGTACAGTTCATTGCTTCACTTGCGGCTACACGGCAAAACTGAACGAATTTATTAGTGACCTATTTAATCGGAAGGACGGAGGCTTCTACGGTAACCAATGGTTAAAACGAAACTTCCTATCGGGCGAGGAACAAGTTCGACCTTTATTAGATTTAGGTCTTCGTAAAGGTAGTAAGACAGCAAAGCGGTCGTATTCAATTATATCCGAAGAGGAGTTGGAGAAGTACAGATGGATTCATCCGTATATGTATAAACGCAAACTGACTGATGAAATTATTGAACTATTTGACGTAGGTTACGATAAACTGAACGACTGTATTACGATGCCGGTTAGGGATATGCAAGGAAATACTGTATTCTTTAACCGACGGAGTGTAGGACAGAAATTCCATAAGTACGGAGAGAGTGACCCTAAGACTGAATTTCTGTACGGGGCGTACGAGGTATTGAAGTACCGAGATAGGTTCGAAGATAGTTCGAAATTATACGTTACTGAATCAGCTATCAACTGCCTTACTCTTTGGACACTTGGAATCCCTGCTGTAGCCTTAATGGGAGTCGGTGGAGGTAATCAATTCGAACTTTTGAAGAAGATGCCCTTCCGCACTATTGTATTAGCATTAGACCCAGATGAGGCCGGATATAAAGCTAGTTGCAAAATTCGTCAACGACTAAGTAAGGACAAGGTAGTATACTTCCTAAACTACCCAGCAGAATTTTGGGACAATAAATGGGATATAAATGACAAGCCGGAATTAATAGATTTTACAGATTTGGTCTTGTAATTTATTACCCGATAATGTATAATAGACTTATACAATTTCTTTAGGAGATTAAACAATGAACAAACTTGTGAATGATATTGTGGACTGTATTGGTACAGTTCCGGATACTGATTGTGTAGCCTTGTATAATGTGGACCCTAACGGAGCCCTTGCCGTGGTTTATTCCCGGTACTCAGGTATGTTACATAAAATCGGACAGCGCTATTTTAGCTTTAGCCGAGAAGATGTAGATAGCTTTGTTTGGAGTACATTAGATAAGGCTTTAAGTACGTTTAGAATCGACGCTGGAGCTAATTTTGCTACTTATGTCACAAGACTTATGCGGAACACGATGTGTAATGAATATCGACATTTAAAGGTTACATCTGTACAACGAGATTGGTTCGTAGATGTCGAGTGGGAAGGTAACACGTCTTGCGACGATGTGGATAATTACAATGTATTTTATTCACAGGGTGTGGAAGAGGATTGGTCAGCTATTGACATTACTACTTCACTACCTACCCTACCTTTGACAGATAAGCAATACGCTTATATCGAATGTATCGTACGGAACGGTCAAATCCTAACTGACGCAGAAGTCGCTAAAGAAATTGGCGTTACTCGTGCGGCGGTAGCAGGGATTAAACGTTCACTGGCTAAAAAGTTGGATAATTTCCTAAACTAGTATACCCTACACCTAAATTAGGTGTATATTAAATTATAAGGCACTTATACACTTTAACCCTTATACACTTAAACACTTTAAAGGAGGACCAAGATGGGTCGAGTAAGTATTAACAATTCCGGTAGTTATGGAACCGGTAACGGAAACGGATTCTTTAGTTTAGCTGACGATAAGGATTCAGCTGTCGTTACATTCCTGTACGAAGATCCGGACGGACAAGATATGGATTACTTTGTAGTTCACCGAGCAGACATTGACGGACGGGAACGCTATGTAAACTGTTTAGCTATTAGTGAAGATGGCGAAAGCATTCATCCAGAAGATTGTCCATTGTGCGAAGAAGGATTCCCTCGTGTAGAGAAGTTATTCCTTCAATTGTATAACGAAAACACTGATCAGGTTGAAACATGGGACCGAGGTCGTAGCTACGTGTCCAAGATTGTTACACTCATTAACAAGTATGGACCACTTGTCAACCAACCGTTTGAAATTGTTCGAAGCGGTAAGAAAGGTGACCAACGTACTACGTACGAATTTTTCCCAGAGTCAGCTGATCCAAATGTAACACTTGACGACTTCCCAGAGAAATCGGAGTTGTTAGGTACCCTTATCTTGGACCTAAGTTCAGACCAGATGTACGATGTACTAGATGGTAAGTTCACACTAGAGGATAATTCCTCACGACGCTCTAGCGGGTCTACACCTCGTAGAGGTTCTAGTCGTGACACAGGTTCTCGTAGTCACGCACGGGAGTCAGTGACACGTCGTGGACCTAGTACGTCCGGACCACGTACATCCGGTCCACGTACTAGAGGTGGTCGATTCTAAGAGGAAGCAATTTAGCTTCCTTTTTATTTTAGAAAGGTAAACAATGACACAAAAAGGATTATTCGGTATACCTACACGAGGGGGTAGAAAGTCTGACCAGAAGTTACTAGCGCAGAAGCGCAACCGTAAAGATTCGGTAGAAGTTACCTACATTAGTGGCGACCGTTTACGAGATGCGGTAGCTAGAGCGAAAGCAATGTCCAAACGCATTTTAAAAGATGTGCTTCCTAAATTGGAACTAGTTACGGACGAGGACAGGCTAGATGAGTATATAGGAGTTTGTATTGAAAATGGAATTGTAGCCCTGGACGTGGAGACTAACGGTAAGGACTCAATACATGAGGACCTCGTAGGTGTCTGCTTGTATACGGAAGGTGAAAAGGCTATTTACGTTCCACTGAACCATCGTAGTAACTTAACTAAACAACGCATAAAAGATCAAATTGATCCAAAGGTTATGAAAGAGTTCATTGAGGAAATGATCGAATATGACGTGAAGTTTGTGTACCATTTAGGTAAGTTCGATATTAATAGTATCTACTGGCAGTTAGATATTAGAATGCCTGACCCATTATGGGATACTTACATTGCGTCAAACTTACTGAACGAAAATGAACCTCACTCATTGAAACTTCTTTACGCTAAATATGTGAAGGAGGACGAGAACGCAGAAGTCGCGAAGTTCAATGACTTGTTCAAAGGAATACCATTTAGTCTAATTCCTCCAGATGTAGCCTATATGTATGCGGCTTTTGACCCACTACAGACATACGAGCTTTACAAGTTCCAAGAGAAGTACCTTACTCCAGGAACCGAAGAATGTACATCTTGTAATTTAGAACGAGTGAGTGAGGTGTATCAGAATATTGAACTTCCACTTATTAAGGTTCTGTTCGATATGGAGTCTTACGGGGTAGCCTTAGACGAGGTAAAACTTGCGGAAATTAAAGCAGAGTTCGAACAAAAGATGCAGGAAGCTGAAGAATTGTTCAATTATGAGGTAGCTAAATATGCCCCTGAAATTGAAGATCTTCGAACCATTAACTTCCAACAATACCAAAAGCTAACGCTAAACGGTAAAGGGGAAGTAACTGTATCCATTTCGAGTAGTACTCAACTTGCAATCCTATTCTACGACATTTTAGGTCTAAAGAGTAATGACGATAGAAGTCCTAGAGGAACTGGCGTAGATATTGTTAAAGCTTGGGACATTCCTATTGCTAAGGCTTTACTTCAGTACCGTAAATATGCGAAATTAGTTTCAACCTACATGACATTAGACGAGTACCTCGCTAAACCTGACAATCGAGTTCATACTAATTTCAAACAGTATGGAGCTAAGACAGGACGTATGTCAAGTGAAGGACCTAACTTACAGAATATTCCATCACGGGGTGAGGGGGCAGTCGTTCGACAAATCTTTGCGGCAAGTCCTGGACATTACATTATAGGTAGTGACTATTCCCAACAAGAACCTCGTTCACTTGCGGAGTTAAGTGGTGACGAGAATATGATTCACGCCTACGAACAGAATTTAGACTTGTACGCGGTAATTGGTTCGAAACTATATCATACTGAATACGAGAACTGTTTGGAGTTTAATCCAGACGGGACTACTAATCCTGAAGGAAAGAAACGCCGTAACAATGTGAAGTCCGTTCTATTAGGTCTGATGTACGGTCGCGGTGCGGCTAGTATCGCTGAACAAATGAAGGTGAGCGTGAAGGAAGCTTCTAAGGTTATGGAAGACTTCTTCAAGCAGTTCCCTAAAGTAGCTGAATACATTGTATTCGTTCAACAACACGCGATTGACTACGGATACACGGAAACGGCTACAGGTCGACGCAGACGACTTCCAGATATGAGTCTACCTCAATATACCTTTGAGTACGTAGACGCTAGTAAGAACGAGAACTTTGATCCATTAGACTTTGACGGGAAAGCTGAAGGGTCTACTGAAGTTCCTGACTACATTATCGAACAGTATTGGGCAGAATTGGATAGAGCTTGGGGATTCAAAAAGCGTAACGAAATTAAGTCACGTGCGTTAGAAGAGGGTATTAAGATTCATGATAACGGTGGTAAGATAGCAGACGCTGAACGTCAATGTCTAAACTCCGTGATTCAGGGAACTGCCGCTGACATGACTAAATACGCTATGATTAAGGTACACAATGACCCTGAACTAAAAGAACTAGGGTTCCATTTAATGATTCCGGTACACGACGAGTTATTAGGTGAGATTCCTAAGGAGAATGCAAAACGAGGGGCGCAACGATTAACGGAAGTTATGATTGAAGCCGCTAAGGATATTATTAGCTTACCTATGAAATGTGACCCTAGTATTGTAGATAGATGGTACGGAGAGGAGATTCAATTGTGATTGTAATTATTACTTGCGGTAAAGCTAAACAGGCTTGTCCAGCTAAAGCGATTGACATTTACATAGGCTCCGTATTTAAGGGTAAGTTAAAGTACGCTAAGGCTTTATACCCAGATGCTCCTATTTACATACTAAGCGCTAAATACGGTATTATTCCATCTGATAAAGTTATTGAACCGTATGACCTAATGGTACCTGAACGAGAAAATGAATTTTTCCGAAAATGGTCTAAGGAAGTATTAGGTCAGTTAAAGCAATTCGACCCTAAGGAGGAAGTAGTATTCTTGGGTAATCAGCATTATTACAAGCCGGTAGATGAATATTTTACAGGTAAGAAGCATGCTCCGATCATTGGACTAACTCCAGGTCGACAATTAGCTAGATTGTCTCAGGAGCTGGATAGCGTGAAAAACTCACAGCAACGAAGACTCTTTTAGTCACTATGTTTAAAATAGGTAACCGTTGGTACCTATTTTTTACTTCCGGTAAACAAATTGAGAAAATTTGGTGTATAATAAAGTATACAGATTTTCAATTCGTTTGACCTGTAATTAAAAATAAACGGAGGGCCGCATGAATAAAGTGGTTTTATTAAGTGGAGGAGTTGACTCCACTACCTGCCTCGCAATGGCAGTCGCTAGATACGGAGCCGATAAGGTTACCGCATTAACATTCTTGTACGGGCAAAAGCATTCGAATGAATTACAAAACGCCCGCAACGTAGCAAAACATCTAGGAGTCGAACTAGTAGAAGCAGAAGTTTCTCGACAGATTTTCCAAGGTTCGAAATCTACTTTACTACAAGGTAACGGGGAAATTTCCCATGAATCCTACGCTGACATTTTAGCTAAGAATGGTGAAGGTGTTGTAGATACCTATGTACCATTTAGAAATGGATTAATGTTGTCACAAGCCGCAGCATTGGCTTATAGTAAGGAGGCAGACGAGGTTTGGTACGGAGCTCACAGTGATGACGCTGCTGGGTCAGCTTATCCAGACTGTACACCCGAATTTTACGCCGCTATGGACCAAGCAATTTTCCAAGGTACTGGACATACTGTACATCTACTTGCTCCACTTCTTAACCTAAATAAGGCGCAGGTAGTAGCCGCTGGACTTAAAATTAACGCACCTTATGAACTTACTCGTTCATGTTACGAGGGTCACGAATACGCTTGCGGTAAATGTGCTACGTGTATTGACCGTCTACATGCGTTCGAAGTTAATGGTGTCACTGACCCCGTTCAATATGAAAGGAACTAGAAATGAAAGTATGTAAACAATTTAGCTTTGACGCAAGTCACCAACTTGTCGGTCATTTTGGAAAATGTGCTAATCTTCATGGACATACCTACAAGGTTGAACTAGCCTTTACCGGACCCCTTCATACTGAAGGTTCGAGTGAAGGTATGGTAGTGGACTTCTATCATGTTAAGAAGTACGCTGGGGACATTATTGACCGTCTAGACCATGCTACATTACTTCGCGGAAATGAACCTATTGCGTTAGCTAACGCAGTAAGTACTAAGCGAGTTATCTTTGGGTTCCGAACTACCGCAGAGAATATGTCCAAATTCTTAGCTTGGTATTTAGGAAAGGCTCTTCAACCTTACGCTCGTTTAGACTTTGTTCGATTGTGGGAAACTCCTACGGGATACGCAGAGAGTGACTACTACGAAATCTTTACAGATGAAGAAGTAGAGCAGTACTACCAAGTTCGATTCTACGACAAGCATGGATATATCACAGTGAAGGAGCTATTAGAAAATGCCAAATCAGTATAATCAACCTGATCGGGGAAAGATTAAAATCCGTACTAATAGTAAGTCCGAGTTTCCAGTTATGGAAATCTTCGGACCTACTATTCAAGGAGAAGGTATGGTAATCGGTCAAAAGACTATCTTCATTCGTACAGGTGGATGCGACTTCCACTGTAACTGGTGTGATTCAGCTTTCACCTGGAACGGTACTACTGAACCTGAGTACATTACAGGTCTTGAAGCCGCTAACAGAATCCTGAAATTAGCGTTCAACGACAAAGATCAGCAAATTTGTAACCATGTTACACTGACAGGAGGTAACCCAGCATTAATTGGCGAACCTATGTACGAAATGATTAAGGAGCTGAAGAAGTATGGGTTCAAATTTGGATTAGAGACCCAAGGTACTCGATACCAAGAATGGATGAAGGAAGTATCCGATATTACACTTAGTCCAAAACCCCCTTCAAGTGGAATGCGTACTAATATGAAAATTCTAGAAAAGATTATCGAACGATTCAATGAGGAAGGACTCGAGTGGTCGTTCAAAATTGTAATCTTCGATGATGTGGATTTAGCTTACGCACGTAACCTATTTCAGGAGTTTTCCCATCTAATGCGTCCAGTTAATTATCTATCGGTAGGTAACGCAAACGCCTACGAAGAGGGTAAAATCAGTGACCGCTTACTTGAGAAATTAGGTTGGTTATGGGACAAAGTATACCAGGATCCTGCGTTCAATAACGTAAGACCTTTACCACAACTGCATACGCTAGTATACGATAACAAACGAGGAGTATAATATGAATTTAGATCAATTTAAAAAGATGTCAACTATTTTAGGAAACCCTGAATCAACTGTACCTAATATTGAAATTTGCGCTAAACTAGACGCCGCTGAACTAGCACTTAGAGAACTATTCGGTGTAATTGGAGAGGACGCTGAACGTGATGGACTTCAAGATACTCCGTTCCGTTTTGTAAAAGCATTAGCTGAACATACGGTAGGATACCACGAAGATCCTAAACTTCATTTAGAGAAGACGTTCGATGTAGACCATAACGACCTTGTCCTTGTAAAGGATATCCCGTTCAATTCACTTTGTGAACATCATTTAGCTCCATTCGTAGGTAAGGTACACATTGCGTACATTCCTAGCGATAAGATTACAGGACTATCTAAATTCGGTCGGGTAGTGGAGGGGTACGCTAAACGACTTCAAGTTCAAGAACGTTTAACACAAGAAATCGCGGACGCTATCCAAGAAGTATTAGAACCTCAAGCTGTAGCTGTTATCGTAGAAGCTGAACATACTTGCATGAGCGGTCGTGGTATTAAGAAGCACGGAGCGACTACTGTTACTTCTACAATGCGTGGACTATTCCGTGAAAATGAAGCTGCTCGAGCTGAACTACTTCAGTTGATTCGTAACTAGGAGGTTCAGTATGGAAGCCTTTAAACGTAAAAAGATGGTCAGTGAACTTCAATTAGGCTTGACTTTGCTATTCGTAGTGGCCTTAGTAGTAAGTAACATTATTACAAGTAAGCAGGTACTTCTTCCTTTTAACATCACAATGACCGGAGCCGTGTTCATTTTCCCTATCACTTACATTTTGTCAGACCTCGTATCGGAAGTGTACGGATACCGATGGAGTCGTTTAACTTGTTACTTCGGGTTCGCGGCTAACCTATTTGCAGCACTAGTATTTAGCGCAGTGATTCAAAGTCCTGCCCCAAGTTACTGGCAAAACCAAGAAGCCTTTCAAACAGTTCTAGGAAGTACTCCTCGGGTACTAGTTGCTTCACTTTTAGCCTTCGTTATTGGGGACTTCGTAAATGACCAAATCTTTGCTAGAATGAAACGTAAATACCCGGATTCGATTAAAGGGTTTGGAGCCCGCGCAATCTTTTCAAGTCTCATGGGTGAACTAGTGGATAGCCTTGTATTCCTCCCATTAGCATTCTGGGGACTAATGCCGGTTCAAACTCTAGTCATCATGACACTTAGTCAGGTAGTGATTAAGACAGGGTATGAATTAGTTATCCTTCCATTTACTACCATTGCGGTTAAGTTAGTAAGTCGATACGAAAACAGAAAGGTTGAACATGAGTATTAATTTATACTTCGCTGGAGGATGCGCAAAGGCTATTGAGGACTTCTTATTATCTCGTAACGCTAATCGATTGTTTACTCAGAAGTACGAACGAAATTCTACAGGAAAGGTCTGGTTCGATTACGCAGATAAGCATCCCGATTTTAGTGGTAGGGTGTTTGTAGACTCTAGTGCCTACGGCGCGTGGACAAGAAATGTTCATATTGACCTAGACGAGTACATCGACTACCTAAATAGTAATGAGGGTAGGTTCGAAGTAATTGCGTCACTTGACGTCATTCCAGGAGATAAGGGACATTTTGCTACACGTCAACAAGTATTAGACGCTAGTAGCCAATCATGGGACAATTACTTGTATATGTACGAACGGGTAAAAGATAAAGACCGTGTCATTCCTGTATTCCATATAGGTGAGCCGTGGGACTATTTAGATAAGATCTTGAACCACCGTCACAAAGACGGCTCTAAAGTACTGTACATGGGATTAGGTGGACTAGTAGGTGTTCATGGAAATGAACGAGAGAAGTGGCTTAGCCGGGTATTCGAAACTATTCAAAGTAGCTCGAACCCAGAAATTAAGACTCACGCCTTTGGTGTTACCGCAGTTAAAATCTTGGAACAGTTCCCATTCACGTCAGCGGATTCCACTTCAGCAATTCTTACAGGGGCAATGGGTAACATTATGACCCCTTATGGAAATATTAGTTTTGCCCGTAAGGATGGGGGAGCCGCTAACTTCTACCGATTAGGTAAGCCGGTACAAGACAGTATCTTACAACTGATTCAGGAATCCGGTTTGAACTTTACAGTCGAGGAACTCGCAGACAATTACATTGCACGTGAATTAATCAACTGTCAGTACTTATTAGATTGGGCTAGTAATTATACTTACACACCTATCAAGCACAAACAGAACCGATTATTTTAGCTCCTTATGAAATGACCTTATTATTAAATAAGGTCTTTTTAGGTGTTTACAAAATATCGAAAATTGGTGTATATTAATGTATAACTAAAATTAAAGGAGGCTCAAGATGAGCATTACGTTTAAAACGCAGACCCTTATGCAGGTCGTAGGCCAGCTAAATCGATTAGTTCCTAGTAAGTTACTCGAAATTACTCGATATTGGTATATTGAAGGAGCTGATGGAATTGTTACCTTTACAGCTTATGACGGTTCCAACTGGCTACGCTATACCCTCGAAGCTGACGGAGACATTGATGTCATTGTAAAAGCTGAACAATTCGGTAAACTAGTTGAAAAGACTACCGTGGACTCTATTTCCCTTACACCTAAGGCGGAGTACTTGGAAGTTAAAGGTAACGGTACTTACAAGGTAGATATCGTACCAAGTGACGAATCTTATCCATTGTTCGATAGTGCGCTACCTGAAGATTTAAGTGAGGACGACGCTAAGTTATTGAAGTCTTCACTATTCTACAATATTGCCAACGTAAACGACTCCGCTGTATCTAAGAGTAACGCAGATGGTATCTATACAGGTTACCTATTAGACGGAGATCAAGCTATTACATCCGACATTATCCGGGTGTGTTTGAACCCTATCGATGATATTGGAGCTAAATTACTTATCCCGTCATCACTAATGCGACTACTTTCATCTCTAACGGATGACAAGTTGTACCTATGGACTTTGGATGACGAGTTCATTTATGTAGCTACCGCAACTGTAGAGATCTACGGTCGTGTAATGGAAGGGGTTGAAGACTACCAGGACATGAGCGTGATGGATAGCCAGAAGTTCGAATCGGAAGTTACATTACCGACCGCGGATATTCAAAGTATCCTAGACCGTCTTACTTTGTTCATGACCGCTTTCGACAAAGGTACAATTCATTTAGACTTTGGACCTAAACAGCTTGCAATTATTACTACATCAGGTTCTAAGGAGCTGGTTAAGTACGCTTCGGGTGACAAAGGTACTGACTTCACGTGCGCAGTAAATAGCTTACTACTACGGGATATTTTAGCCACTGTATCGGAAGACTACTTCACCCTTCACTTTGGAAATGAACTATGTCTTAAGATTGAATCTAATGGGGTTACCTACTACTTAGCTACCCAAGAAGAAGGAGACGCTTAATGCCAAGTAAATTGTCCAGAATTGCAAAGATGGTAGCGGCTGAAAAGGTAAATGAGCCTGCGGCTAATTTCGTGGACAAGTTTACTCAGGTTATTGAGACTACCCAAAAGGCTTACACTCCATCCACCTACTACAAACCAAGTGGCGTGGGTGGGTGTATTCGTAAGATGTATTTTGAGCGGATAGGTAAAGCCCTACAGGATAACGCTAGTTACAATCTAATCGCTATGGGAGAAGCAGGTACATTTAGGCACGAAGTTCTTCAGGAGTACATGGTTCAGATGTCCAAAACTGACCCAGATTTTGAGTGGTTAGATGTAGCAGAGTACCTGGAGGAAAATCCGGTAGAGGGTACTGAGGTTGACAAGAACTTCGTCAAAAATGAATATGAGACGAAGTGTAAAAATGAACTACTTCAGCTATCGTTCCTATGTGATGGACTTGTAAGATGGCGAGGTAAGGTGTACATTATGGAAATTAAAACTGAGACCATGTTCAAGTTTAATAAACATACTGAACCTTACCCAGAACATAAGATGCAAGCTACTTGCTACGGAATGTGTTTAGGTGTAGACGATGTACTATTCTTGTACGAGAACCGTGATAACTTCGAAAAGAAGGCTTACACCTATCACATCACTGACGCTATGAAGGACGAGGTATTGGACAAGCTAGTTACTTGTGAGGAGTATGTAGAAAAGGGGGAAAGCCCGAAAATCTACTGCTCGTCTAATTACTGTCCGTACTGCCGAAAGGAGGGACGTAGCTTATGACTTATACCGGTAAAATGTTCGAAGAGGATTTCAGAAAGGGAGCAGATCTTTGCGGAAATGACGCAAGATTTTCCCGTCTGTACGACACTACGAACGGCTTTAGAGGAGTTGCGAATCCGTGTGACTTTATAGCTGCGACAAAGTATGGGACAGTCTATGTTGAACTAAAAACTACTCATTCTAGTTCCTTACCCTTTTCGAATATTAGTGAGCATCAGTGGAATGAATTATTCCTAGCCGATCGATGTACGTATGCTTTAGGTGGTGTATTAGTTTACTTCCCTAAGCACGCTATGATTAAGTGGTACCCTATGACTGACCTTACTCGTCTAAAACATCAAGGGAAGAAGAGTATTAATCCTTCAGTAGAGACAGATATCGGCTATTCTGTACCTTATCTAAAGAAGCGTACCCGACTCACTATCCCTATTGAAAATGTTCTTAAAGCGTTCGAGGAACATTTAGCTGACAAGACTAATGGGTAGAGCTAAGTTACCGCACATTGATATACGACTTGACGAGCTTGCGGAAGCTTCGAAGAACGCCGAAGATTATGGAGAAATTGTCAATGTCGTAGTTGATGAAGTAGTTCGAAAAGCTACTAAGCCTTTGGACGATGTAATGGAGAAGATCCAGGAACATCTTACAGACGTTCAATCCATGACTACTGAAGATCTGAACTACTTCATTACCTACCTTCCTACTGTTATGTACTTCACTACAGATAGGGCGGAGTTGGTAGGTATTAAGATGGACGCAAGTGTCGCAATTCGTCGGGAGAAGTACGATGACTTATATGCGTTTGCGGCTGGTAGGACAATCCCAGATAAAGAATCGGAAACTCGTAAATTAGTAATGAACGAGACTGTGATTGAAACTGCCTACAAACGAGCCTATAAAAAGGTTCAAGCTAAATTGGAACAAGCTGATAAAGTATTAGCTTCCCTTAAAAGAGTTCACCAATTTAGACTTAACGATATTGAACTCACACAATATAATTCAACAGGAGTAACATTACATGCAAAAAGAAATCGCCGTAAAGATGATTGACCCTAAATTGGACCGACTTAAATTCACAGGAGATTGGGTCGATGTACGAACTAGTTCCATTACTGAAATCAATGCTAGTAAGGAACAAGTTTCGAAATGTCGAACTATTCTTCAAAAAGCTCAAGTTTGTCCTATTAAGGCGGGCGAAAGCATTAAAATTGCACATGGGTTTGCTTTAGAACTACCTAAAGGACACGAAGCTATTCTCCACCCTCGCTCAAGTTTGTTCAAGAAAACAGGACTAATCTTCGTATCTAGTGGAGTTATTGACGAGGGATACAAAGGGGATACAGACGAGTGGTTCTCAGTATGGTACGCAACCCGTGACACTGAACTATTCTACGACCAACGTATTGCCCAATTCAGAATCCAACCTAAACAACCTGAACTGAAGTTTAACTTCGTAGATTCTTTAGGTAACGACGCAAGAGGGGGGCATGGAAGTACAGGAGATTTCTAATGAAGCTAGAACAACTTATGCAAGATTGGAATAAGGATTCCAAGGCGTTGGTAGCTGTACATGGATTAGAGCGGGAGAACTTACCTCGTATCCCGTTCTCTACTCCTATTATGAACTATCAGACGTATGGTGGACTTCCTCGTAAGCGGGTCATTGAGTTCTTCGGACCCGAGTCTAGTGGTAAAACTACATCGGCATTAGATATCGTGAAGAACGCTCAGTACATTTTCCAGGAAGAGTGGGAGCAGTTACAAGAGGATTTAAATGCTAAGTTAGAAGAGTTACAGAACGCAAAAGGTTCGAACAAGACTAAAATTAAGGAAATCCAAATGCGTCTAGATGCCCATAAGGAACCACTAAAAATTGTATACCTCGATTTAGAGAATACACTTGATACAGATTGGGCTAAGAAATTGGGCGTGGACGTGGACAACCTGTGGATTGTACGTCCTGAACATAATTCCGCAGAGGAAATACTTCAATATGTATTAGATATGTACGATACAGGAGAAGTAGGCCTTATTGTTTTAGACTCTTTACCTTATATGGTCAGTCAGAACTTAATGGACGAGGAGTTGACTAAGAAAGCGTACGCAGGTATCTCGGCACCGTTAACGGAGTTCAGTCGGAAGGTCACTCCACTACTTACTAAATACAACGCTATTTTCTTAGGTATTAACCAAGTACGGGAAGACCTAAATAACATGTACTCCACCTACTCTACTCCAGGTGGTAAGATGTGGAAACACGCCTGTGCGGTTCGAATTAAGTTCCGTAAAGGTGACTTCATTGACGAGAAGGGTGAAAAGGTTAATAGGTCTGCTCGTAACCCAGCAGGTAACATGGTAGAAGCCTTTGTAGAAAAGACTAAAGCCTTTAAACCTGACCGGAAATTAGTTCAGTATACATTGTCCTACCACGAAGGTATTCAGGTGGAAAGCGACCTTGTAGATGTAGGAATCGAATACGGTTTTGTAGGAAAGAGTGGCGCGTGGTTTACTATCCTTGACCCAGATACTGGTGAAATTTTACAAGACAGCGCTGGCGAGGATTTAAAATTCCAAGGTAAGGCTCGTATTGTAGAACGTCTAAGAACAGATGATGAAGTATTTAATGACTTAATGACTGCGGTACATGAAGCTATTACTTACGAAGAACAGTAGGAGCTAATTATGGTTCAACGAACACTATTTAATCGACCTACAGGTCCTAAATTAGCAACAACTAGAAAGAAACGTCCACCTCTTAATTCTAAGATACTGACACTTATGAACCAAAGGGAACGTCAAATTTTAGTTCATTCTAATTTATACTATCGGCAGAATACGAACATTGTAACTGACGCAGAGTACGATAGATGGAGTCACGAACTGTATGACCTCATTACACAATATCCTAAGGAATTTAGAGAATCCGCATGGTTCCAAGCATTTAGGGACTTTGATGGAAATACTGGAATGGGCCTCCCTTATACACATCCATGGGTAGAAGGTACGGCCCTTCATTTATTGAAGATTACAGGAGGAAAAAGCTAGTGATAAATTTAGCTAATAAATATCGACCAAGAGCCTTTCGAGACGTAGTAGCTCAGGGGTATGTAAAGCAGATTTTACTGAACCAATTAGAAACTGGGGAAATTAAACATGCCTATTTATTCTGTGGAGGAGCTGGAACAGGTAAAACTACATCTGCTCGTATTTTTGCAAAAGAGGTAAACAACGGGGAAGGTACTCCTATTGAAATTGACGCAGCGTCTAATAACGGTGTTGAAAATGTGCGGGACATTATAGAGGATAGCAAGTTTAAATCGCTAGACAGTAAGTACAAGGTGTATATCATTGACGAGGTTCATATGCTTTCTACAGGAGCATTTAATGCGTTACTAAAGACACTAGAAGAGCCTCCTGCAGGTACTATCTTCATTCTATGTACTACTGACCCTCAAAAGATTCCTGCTACGATTATGTCCCGAGTTCAGAGATTCGACTTTACTCGAATTAGCGTCAACGACATTGTTAGCCAGCTTAAGTATATTCTAGAGTCCGAGAACGCTGAAGGAGCTTCGTACGACTACGATATTGAGGCTTTAAGGTTCATTGCTAAATTAGCAAATGGTGGGATGCGGGACGCTATTACACGTCTAGAAAAAGTATTAGATTACACAGACTACGTAACTGTTCAGGAAGTAGCTGATGCTTTGGGTACTCCTGATTACGAAACGTTCGTAAACTTAACTAACACTATCCTATCTAATAGTACGTCAGACGCATTGAAACTTTTAGACGAGTTCCACATGAGCGGTAAGGACCTTAAACTAACCATGCGTAACTACACTAACTTCTTAGTCGATGTATGTAAGTACTTCCTAACGAAGGATTTAGAGCTTACTAACTTACCGGACCATTTAGAAGAAGATTTAGCGGACATTAGAAATTCTACTGGATACTCTATCTTACTATGGATGTTAGAAGAAATGAACTCTTTAAACTCGACTATTAAATGGGAACCTAACGCTAAACCTATTATTGAAGCACAGATACTACTAATGACGCAGGAGGATTGATATGATTAAGTTCATCGGCCAAGGTAAGGCTAAAGAGTTTGTAAAACGCCGCAAGTCCTTACCTAACTGTACTGTCATTATAGGACCTAAACGGAGCGGTAAGAGCACGTTTGCGCGGTATATCTGCGAGGAATTAGGGTATAATTGCGTGTTTATTGACAATAAGGTAGACAGCATTCGGGAAATGATTGAACTTAGTTCAAGTCTAGCCCAGCCTACTTTATTTGTAACCCGGATGTCAGGGATGTCAGTAGGCGCTAAAAACAGTCTGCTAAAGGTTACAGAAGAACCGCCTAAGAATGTTCACTTATGTCTACTGGCCTATACAGAAGGTGACGTATTAGATACACTAATCTCCAGGTCGTGGGTTATTAACTTACTACCTTACTCCTGTGACGAGGTTGCGTACTACCTAGAGCGCTATGTGAGAGGTGTAAGGGATATTATACCTCTTAGTACCCTATTCAGTAGTCCTGGACAAGTTAACCAAGTTATAACCGAGTACGGCAAGGAAGGACTAGAATTGTATTTAGAAAAGGTTCAATTCTTTTACGACAATATCTTTGAAGCTTCCTCTAGTAACGCACTAAAGATGGCGGATTGGTTCCGTTTTAAGGACACTGACACCGCAGAAGATACACTCATACCCGAACTATTTTTAGAGCTATGTATGAACTACATAGGTACACAAAATCGTAACATTTTAGATACCGATACACTTGTCCGAAACTATGAACTTCTTCGAAAACTAGCAATCTGTTTAGGTTCTGTAAGTACTAAGGGACGGAACAAGTTATTCGCGATTAATAAGCTAATCAAGGAGGTACACGAAATTGGCTAATTTAATGGAGTTCATGACTCATATTAGAGAAGATAGATTACTTCCTTTTTATATCTTCACAGGCGAAGAGATTGGGCTTATGAATGTATACCTGGGTCATATTCAGTCACCTGTTATTCGCGAAAGTAGTGTAGCTAGTGTTATACGTCCACTGACTCAACGGTCTATTGTAAATACTAACCGTGTTTACGCAGTAAGGGATGACAAGGATTTTATATCCAATGAATCCCGCTGGAAGGTATTAGAGGACATTAAGTACGGTACGCTTATTCTGATGTACACTAAATTAGATTCGCGCAGTAAGTTTTTAAAACAGTTTGCTAACAATGTAGTTATGTTCGATAAAATGACTACACCTCAATTAGTGAACCACTTCTCTAAGAAATTCAACTGTACAGTACCTATACTTGAGTATGTCATTGAAGCATGTGACCGTGACTACTCGCGAATTGAAAACGAGTTGGATAAGATTAGTCGAGTGGACTTACCTACCGAGGAAGCCGTGGACTCCCTAATTTACCGGGAACTTGAGTTCGAAATCTTCGAGGCCGTTAAGTGTGTTATTAGTTATCGACCTACCCAGGCTTTCGAACATATTCATACCTTACTAAGTAAGCAGGAAAACGTGCTAGGATTCCTTACCTTACTGTATAATCAATTCAGCGCCGCAAGTCGAATATTAGGTACTGACAACGCTAAAGAAGCTACTGTAGGTATTAAACAGTTTACTATTAATCAAATTAGGTCGAACTTTAATTACTCATTAGATTCAGCTTTCGAAGGAATGGTAATTATCGGGGACATAGTAGAAGGAATTAAATCTGGACTATATACAGATGTTACCGGTGTCCAAATTTGCCTATTAAAACTTTTTGAATTGTCGTAAACAAATTCAATAAATTCGGTGTATATTAAAAATAAGTAAAGGAGGAGCCAATGGGTAACAAATCACCGACAAAACTAGCCCGAGTATTCCTAGCCGGGAATTTAGGGTACCTAGAAAGTCTAATTAGTCAATATGGACCTAATATGTCCATTCAGGAAATTTACAATAAAGAAAAGGAAAAACACAAATGACGAACATTAAAACATTCGAGCAGTTAGTTACTACGCACATTCAGCGTGACGGGGTGGATAACCTTTTAGAATGGGTAACGAATGAAACTGACTTCTTAACCGCACCAGCTAGCACTCGATACCACGGTTCTTATGAAGGTGGATTGCTTGAACATTCCCTTAACGTATTCAACCAACTTGTCTGGGAAATGGACCATGTAGTAGGTGAAGGTTGGACTGAACTATATCCTATGGAAACCGTAGCTATTGTAGCATTGTTCCACGACCTTTGCAAGATTGACCGTTACGTATTAGGTCAGAAATGGCGTAAGGACGAGAACGGTGAATGGGAATCGTATGATGCTTACGAGTACAACCAACAGAAACCTGAAATGGGACATGGTGCTCAATCCGTATACTACCTACAAAAATTCATTCAGTTGACTGAAATGGAAGCTCAAGCTATTTACTGGCACATGGGAGCCTATGATATTAGCCCTTATTCAACCCTAGCGGCTTGCAGTGAAACCTTTAAATGGAACCCACTGGCATTCTTGCTACACCGTGCAGATATGGCAGCTACGTATGTGGTAGAAAATGAAGCTTTTGAATATGCTACTGAACCTGTAGCAGAAGAAGCTGAACCTGTTGAAGAAGTAGAAGAGAAACCAGCTCGTAAGCGTGCTCGTAAAACTGTTAAAGAAGAACCTGTAGAGGAAGAGCAGGAAGAGGAAAAACCAGCTCGTACTCGTCGACGCCGTAAAGCGGTTAAAGAAGAGGACGTACAGGAAGAGCAGGAAACTGAACAAGAGGAACCTGTAGCACGTATCACTCGACGTAAAAAGGTAGCTGAAGCTGAACCGGAAGAGGTGAAGGAAGAGGAACCAGTGGAAGAGGAAAAACCTTCCAAGATTCGTCGACCTCGTAAAGGTGTACGAGCTAAATCAGGTGACCCTGTAGTAACTACCTACTACTTCTACAACGAAGCTGATGACTATTACTACAAGAAAGACGTCAATGAACCGGACAACGGCGACGACATTTTAGTAGATGAGCTTGAGTATTTAGATGCTATGTGTCCAGTACTTGAAGAAGACTTCTTCTACACCCTTAACGGTAAACCTGGAAAATTAGCTAAAGGTGAACGTTTGCCTGAGGAATACGACGAAGAGACTTGGGAACCTATTACTAAGGAAGAGTATGAAGAGTTGACTAAGCCAGCTGAAACTACGGTAGTACGTGCATCTCGTAAGAAGCCTACTCCAAGCCGTCGACCACGCCCATAGGGAGGTATATGTATGTGTCAACATTGTGAAGGACATGATACTGCTGATGTATCATTCGTGTTACGTAACGAAGCAGGGAAGGCTACTGAAATTAACTTCTCCTACGAGGAGCTAGAGCAGTTCACTAAGCAGATTGACGAGATGTCGCATAAGGGACATGAGAACTTCCAAAAGATGACTGCCCTTGCTTATTTAAGTAATAAGGAAGTTCAGCAAGCGGAAATTCGTACAGCTTTGATTGATGCTAAGTTTGCAACCTACCGCGAAGCAGTATTAGAAGCCGCTGAAAAGTGTACTGACCTTGAACAGTTCCGTAAGGAATTGGAGACTATTGAAAATACTAATGAGTTAGTAGAGAAACTGTCTCCGTCACTGGCGCGAATGATGGAGGATTAACATGGAACGAATATGCGCAGTAATGGTATTCGAGTACCATAACGATTCTAAACCTATAGAAATACCTGCGTTATTCGATTGTATGGAAGATATAGAAGCCATAGTGGACTATGTTGAACTAGTGATGAATGACCCAGACCCTTCGCGAGGAGGGTCCGTTATCCTGACTCCATACAATCCGGATATTAACGGAGAGTATATCGCAGTAAATTGCGTAGTTAGTCTAAGACATATTAAAGCAATGAAATGTACGTGCAGTGTAATTAAATATAAGGAGCCGCTAGATGTCTCAAAATCGTAGACAGTTATCCACTAGTGTCAAGGCGTTTGTGGAGGACTATAAACGGGCAAAGCTTAGAATAGCCTACCTAAATTCCAAACACGCGCACAATGCGGATAATGAATTAGAGAGTTTGACTCATTTTGTAAAATGTATAGATGACATGGTATTATGCTTTCCAGAAAGTCAGCAAATTATTTTCCAGAAGTGTATATTAGATGACCTTCCAGTTACGAAAGCTGCTTTGGAAATTGGGTACCATTACACCTGGGTACTAGAGCTCCGAGACCGTGTCGTTAAGGCGCTAGAATGTGCTATTCATAACGATGGGATTATTACGTCAGAAATGGGGCTAAAATTGAAGGAGGTAATCGATGGGAATCGTATTAGTTAAAAGTATTAGCGTCGTACTATTTCTAGCCAGCTCGCTAAGTACGTTATACGCACTATTGCGTCTACCGTTATTAGATAGAAACGCAGATGTACATCCAGTAGCAGTGGTAACAGGTCTATTCTGTAGTACCCTTATTCTCGTAATTACCGGCTGGTATTTAACGGTAATGCTATGAGGAAGGGTATACCGACTAGAAGAGCTAGTTCGCGACAGGAGAAGCAAATTGCGCGTGAATTAGGTGGACGTGTTCAACCTAATAGTGGAGCAACTGATTTCTATAAAGGGGACGTCCTGACAGACAATATGCTTATCGAGTGTAAGACTGTTATGAAGCCTCAACGTTCCATTACTGTTAAGAAAGAATGGTTCGAAAAGAATGAACAGGAACGGTTCGCTAGTAAGAAAGACTATTCCGCAGTAGTATTCGACTTCGGGGACGGACAGGAACAGTATATAGCTATGGATGTTAAAGCATTTAAAAGGTTACTTAGAGACCAAAAGGAGGACATATGACAGATAACCAGAAATGTTTATTAGTAGTAGATGAAAAAGGCCAATTACGGCAGTATGAGTTAGACGGGGTAAACAGTACTTACCTGGATGTAACGAATCTAGACCCTATTGTACTGAAAACGGTAATTGAACTAATTTCTCGTAGCCGTGTGGGTGTAACTAAATACGGTACTACACTACATGAAAATCACGCAGATGACTTTTTGCAGCATGCGAAGGAAGAAGCACTAGATTTAGCTAACTACCTTACTAAGTTGCAATCGGAGCAAAAATAAAAAGGCCCTCTCGGGTCTTTTTATTTATCCATAACAACGATATAGGTTTCTTGTTCTGTATCCAAGTCCCATACTAGAATTTCTTCTTTAGTTAGTCGTTGTACTTTATTTACTTTAACTTCTTTAAGAACGTCAAAGATGTTTTTAGGTTCGAATAAGTTAGCGTTTCCGTTAGTGATAAGATAATCTTCATTCTTATCAAGTACGAGTAGGTATGTGTCGTTCATTGCTTTTACGAGTTGTTCGAAGTTCATTGTTTTTACCTCTTTTTCTGTTTATGTATTTCTTATTTACAAGTTAAGTATAACATATTACCGGGTAATACACAAGCGGTAAATCCGAAAATATTCGAAAAAGTTGAACTTTTTTTTCAAAAAAAATAAGGCCGCAAAGCCCTATTCTTTTGTAAGTTGCTCATAAGCGAAGTCAATTAATTCCTGACGAGTATACTGATAAGCTTTACCGTTTAGTACTACGACAGGAAGTAGGCTAGTGTCTATACCAACGCATCCGATACCGTCACTTGTTAGCAGGAACTCCATATCGTTACGAAGTAGGTTCACGTCCTTTAGGTCTTTAATACTTCCTACCATTCTCCGTCCTCCAATTCTTTTACTACCGTGTTACAGTCTAAACACCGCCAAAATTTGCCGCTAGGAATAGGTTCAGGTACATTTAGCTTATCCCCAAATTGATTAATAGTAAATACTCCTGGGTACTTAAATGTACACCCAACTTGAAGCGATTTACATTTAGGGCATTGTAATCTTTCGAACTTTTTCTTGTGTCTAAACAACTGAACACATTCTAAGTCAGTGAACAATCTATCGTCCTTATAGACAACACCTTCCATCAACTCGTCTTCTGAACAACCCTCGTCCAATAAGTCTCCGATAGTATGGGAGTAGGCGGTGAGTACGGAGAACAGTCCCGGCGCGTGTCTTTTACTAACCTGAAGTTCTGTACAGGTCATCCAGGGCTGAGGTGTCTTGGTAAAGATTCGAATTCCTTCAGTATAACTGGAGTTCGGGTCAATGTTACCTAAAAGG
>ERZ773265.97-NODE-97-length-56991-cov-6.634309_pt1 | contig 56991 bp, 42 predicted proteins | sample MGYA00580512_ERZ773265 | MGnify/ENA primary metagenome ERZ773265 (study PRJEB29015, sample SAMEA2738169) | human oral metagenome | biome: human oral; feature: human-associated habitat; material: saliva | place: China | collected 2183 ... | reverse complement strand
TCAGCTTTCTTAGCTTCTTCAGCTTTCTTAGCTTCTTCAGCTTTCTTAGCTTCTTCAGCTTTCTTAGCTTCTTCAGCTTTCACGTAGCCGTTGATATCGAAACTTGGTTTTTGTGCTTCAGTTGGTGCTACTTTAGGAGTACCCGTGTAAAGGTCACCATCTTTCTTGATGTTCAACAATTGTTCCAATTCGAACAAATTTTGTACACGTGCGTATTCGCTTTGTGCTTCATCAAGAAGTTTTTCAGCGTCAACAAGACCAGCTTGTGCTGATGCTTGACGTTCTTGTGCGTCTTTCTTGTCTTGTTCAGCTTGTTTGAGTTCAGCTTTCAACGCATCCAATTGTCCAGCCAATTGAAGGGCTTTCTCACGTGTAGATTTAGCAAGTGTCAATTGGTCATTCAACTTAGTTGATTTAGCTGTCAATCGATTTACTTTCATTGTCAAGGCAAGGAGTTCAGCATTTGCATTTTCAAGTGCAGCTTCTTTCGCTTGTGCATCTGATTTCAATACATCAAGTTCATGTTTCGCTTGCTCATATGCTTGTTTTGCTTGTTCATTGCTTGATGCAACATTTTCATATGTCGCTTTCAATGTAGCCAATTTTGCAACAAGGGTTGCTTGTTTGTTTTCACTTTGTGCTTTTTCGGCTTCAAGTGTCGCTTTCTTGTCTTCCAATGCTTTCAATTGTACACGAAGAACACCTGAATTATCAGTTACTTGTTTTGTGACAAATACAAAGTGATGTTCTGGCAAGAAGACCATTTTACGTCCGTGGAATCGTGGGTTCAATCCGTCTGATTCATCCCATGCACCCCAGTTATCCCAGAATTGATTTGAGCTTTCACCACCATCATTGAAACGTGTTTCGTATACATCATAGTAGCTGCTTGTGTTATCACCTGGAACTGTAGTTACAGCGACAGCACCGTATTTACCAGTTGATGTCAACAACAAGCGACGGTGTCCATAGTTGCTACCTGTTGCGTTGTTGAAGTCAGAGTACCATTTCAATAGCATTTTGTAAGCCAATGTTTTGTGAGTTGTGATTTCATCCATGCTCAAGATAGTTTTACCACCTTCGACACGGATAGCTTCACCCCAACCATAATATGCACCAGCATTTTCACCACCGTCTGTGACAGTGTTATGCAATTTTGTTTTGTGGCTCAATACATCATTTTTAGCCATTTCATTTGCACGTGCTTCTGCATAGTCCAAATAAGCTTGATTAAATGTGATGTCACCAGAAATTCCATTTGCATGACGAAGTTCATTCAACATTGAAAGGAATTCCTCTGAGAGTGCTTTGTTGTCCACTACATAGTCAAAGTGACCAGTTTTCTTGTAGTGGTCATATTGCTCTTGAGTGATTTCTTGTTCAACTTCACGAACACCTTGGAAATCAACATTTTCCATTGCTGCTGGGCGGTTCTTGTTGTAAGCATAGTCACCTGCTGAAGCTTTTGGTTGTGCACCGCGTTCTTCAGGGTTGATTGTAGTTGTTTTTGTTTCTGGTGTGTAATTTTCCAATTCAGATTTTTTCGCACTGATTTGGTTATCAACGGTTTGAATTTCATCAGCTTTTTGCGCAACAGTTTGTTTCACTTGCTTGATTTCATTTTCAGTGTTAGCAATGTTGGTACGAACTTCAGCGTCACTCACGCCTTGAGCCGCTTCTCGTTTTTCAGCCACTTCGGCTTCTTTTTCAGCTACGTCTGCTTTTGCTTCATTACGGTCAGCTTTAGCGTTGTTTACATTACCTTGAGCTTCAGCTGTGTCAGCTTTTGCATTCACAAGTTCATCATCAACTCCAGCTTTTTCAGTAGTGGTTTTGGCAATGATTTGGTCTTGCTCTTTTACAATTGCATCCGCATTTTCAGATACTTTGATGTTGTCTTGAGCATTTTTGATAGCTGTATCGGCTTTCGCTTCATCAGCTTTTGCTTGTTCCAAGCTGTCGTTTACAAATTTCACATTGTCTTTAGCTTGCTCTACGTTTTGTTTAGCGCTATCGACGTCAGCTTGCGTTGTATGTACTGATTGTACTGTGCTTGCAGTTTCTGTGGCTTGTGGAGCTTCAACTGTGTCCGCATGAGCGACAGTATTTACACCAGCAACACCAGCAATAAGAGTTGCACCAAAAGCAGCAGTTTTCATTGTGTTTTTCATAAAATATTTACCTCGTTTTTGTTTAATTTATTTTCAAAAAGGATATGGGGCTTGGGGCAATCTGCCCCATTCACTTTTCACTCACGTAGGTGAGTGAAAAATTTTTCACGGCTCCATTATATCATAACTGTAGTTGATTTTCCACACTTTTTTGGGATGTTTCCACAAATTCTGATTGAATTGTGTCCAGCAGTGTGTCCAATCCGTTGCGAGAGATGTCAAGTTCTCCCTGTTTAATAAGTGTTTGTAGTACATTCACAATGCCGGTCAGTTGGCTATTGGGTGATTGTACTTCATAATCGTTTAGTTTTTCCATATTTCACCTTCATATTTTCTCCCAATCCTTTCTGAATATTTTCATGAATGGATTGGGGCTTGGGGCAAAGCCCCATTTAGACCTTTTGCGTATGCAAAAGGTAGGGTTCTTGCGTTTGCAGATATGCATTTAATGTATTAACCATTAAAAACGTCACTGTCAATAACCCGACACCTCCGGGAACAGGTGTGATATTCCCTTGATAGTCATACTGTTCTAAGCTATCAGCGTCGACATCACCGACAATTTTGTTACCGATTTTGTTGATACCAACATCGATCACAAGTTTCGTATGTTGTAGTTCGTCATACCCGACCGTTTTTGGTACACCTGTGGCACTCACCACAATGTCTGATTGTTGACATAAGGTGGTTCGTACATCATCGGATGTTGCGCTGTTACATACGGACACGGTTGCGCCGGCATTAATCAATTCCGCTGCGAGTGGTTTTCCGACAATATTACTTCGTCCCAGTACCGTTACCGTTTTACCGTTCAAATCCAGGTAAATCTGCTTGATGATAAACACGACGGCTTGTGGCGTACATGCCATATGGTGGGGACCGTTGATTAATGCATGGCCCAGATTGCGCCATGAAAATCCGTCCACATCCTTTTCTTTTGGGATTTTATCCATAACGCCTGCTACATTTAGGTGTGCGGGTAAGGGTAATTGCACCAAAATACCGTCAATTTCAGGATTGTAGCCTTTCACCTCGATAAAGGTTTCAAGAATTTCTTGTGTAACGGTTTCTGAGAATGTGATATGTTCGACTTCAATCCCTACTTTTTCTGCAACACGCTTTTTGTTACGCACATAGATTTCACTTGCGGGGTCTGTGCCGACTGTAACGACCAGCAAATGAGGTGCACGCTTACATTTTGCGGTTGTCTGTGCAATTTCATCTTGAATCTGCGTTGACAATTTTTTGCAATCAATTGTTTTCATCATCTGCTCCAATCTATCGGCGTCTCACCATTTTCTTCTAAATATCGATTAATGTGAGAAAATGGCTTTGACCCGAAAAATCCACGATAGGCCGAAAACGGGCTCGGGTGTGCCGATTTCAAATAGGGTTTTCGTCCTGCAACAATTGTATCAAGTTCTTGCGCATTTTTTCCCCATAATACAAAAATAATGGGTTGTGGCAAATCCGCAATGATATCCACAAGCGTATCAGTAACTGACACCCATAAGTCTGTCATTCCGTTTGGTTTACCCTCCTCAACTGTGAGGCTTCTATTTAATAGAAGAACGCCTTGTTTGGCCCAACCTGTCAAATCTTGTGACGCACGCTCGATACCAATATCGTCTTTCAACTCTTTTAGGATGTTTCTCATACTTGGTTGCGTTTTTGCACCGTCAGGTAATGAAAATGATAACCCTTGAGCTTGTCCGGGTGTATGATAAGGGTCTTGTCCGACAATGACAACCTTCACATCTTCCGGAGCCACTAGTTCCAATGCTGCGAACACCTTTTCCCTTGCTGGATAAATAGGAGGTGTATATTGCTCATATGCACCATCATAAATATCGTCACGCAATTGTACAAAATCATCCCCTCTTTCGGGTGTTTCATAATACAATTCGATCCATTTTTGTAAATTATTTTCCATAATACCTTTTTACCTTAAATTGAGCGTCTAATTAGACGCTCATTACTTTACAATTTTTGGCTGTGTTGCCAAACTTACAATATCAACCACGCTATTTTTTCCATCGGTAATTTTTACCAACTTGTGTTTTGTGGTATAGAATGCTCTTACACCACCACCAGCTTTTCCTTGTTTGGAAATATCTGATGTTTTCACACGTTTAATGGCACCGGTATCATAAGTAGCCACCAAAGTTTCTGTGACGGGCGCAATATAAATACTTTCTGCACCATCTTTGTCTGCTTTGATGGAGGTTCGTTTTGTTTTGACTTCAAATTGTGAACCGTCAATCCGCTTAGCCGTTCCGTCATTGTGGACAACCACCAATTCTTGCTTGAGCAAATCTTGGTATGCGACAACGTATAAACCTTCTGGTTTTGCACCGTCCATGTTCCAATCAAAGGTTAGAATACCGTCTTTGTGGAATACACACCATGCATTCATTTCATCATTTTCGGTAGCGTCATCAACTGATGCGACAATGTCACCGTTAAACTCGACTTGATAATCAGTCGCGGGTTCAACACGTTTCACACCTGTAGCGCTCATTGATTTGACTGGTATTTTATCCAGAGCTATGGTTTTACCATTCACGACAACTGACTGGGCACCCTCAGGAATGCTTACATATTTCACCAGTTCGACATCTGTTTTGATTTTGCCGGATGCTACTTTAGTGGATTTTGATTTTGTCATGAATTTAGACATATCACTCCGTTTCATTGACCCGTCAGAATAAATGAATAAACCGTTTGTTGTGTCAGGTAGTGTGACAAATCCTGCCGGTTCCACACCGGGTAGTAGTTGATTACTCAACACACCTCGCCCTGTTGTTGGTTTCGTGTCAGACAAATGCAAATTCCACAGTACACCATCGGTACCGAAGATGCCCATACGTCCTTTACTTCCAACTTTTGTGGCGCCGTCAAATGATTTTTCCTGAATTCGAATATATCCATATTGGTCCATATTGACATACATAGGAACCTCAGGCGTCTCGATCTGTGATACCGTTGCAAATTCAGCGTCAACAATTTTTGTACGACGTTCTACCGGATATTGTGCCGCGGTGCGTTCATGATTTTTAATGATCTCATTTCTACGCTTGATGTCACTCTTTAACATTCCATTTACAAAGGCCAAATCCTTTTGTAGCTTTTTACCTTCATCAACAATAGCTTGCATATCCATTTTACTGATACGATAAATGGCTAATCCTGCGATATCTTCTGCTTGGATTGGTGTGAAACGGAATGAAGAAACGGTCTTATGGTACTCTTTCGGTAAACCTTTTGGTTTTTCTCCTGTTTTCAAAATAGTTTCCAAGTGTGCACGTCCGTTTGATAACTTGGCACAGGCAATCACTTCATTCACTACTTTTTGTAGAATGATACGCCCCGATAACACTTCAATGCGACGTTCAATTCGCAATTTTTCACGTTTATATTTCGCAATCAAAATTGTTTGTTGAAACTCTGCATATTCGTGCAAATATTGTTTCAATGAATATCGTGAAATCGTATGGTCATTCAAAGCCCTAAAATCATAGGTCATGGTATCTTCTAGCGGTGTCAATGCGAACAATAGTTGTTTCATTTGTTCAGGGTCTGCACCTGCGCGTAACGAGATCTTGATATCAATACCGTCTTTTCCGGAGTGGTTTTCGACTTGTGAAATGTTTGGGATTTTCGGAGGAATCTTCTTCCCTTTTTTGTCCACGGTTTCCATGGAAGCTGTTGTGATATCAGCAATGAGGTTCTCGACAATACCTGACTTTGTGAAAGGTACTTCGACCACGTGCAAGGCGTGCTCTTTACTTGAGTACGTCATTTTACCTCGGATACGAAGTCGTCCCTTACCTGTTTCATACATGCTAAGTAATTCGCTTTTGTTAATGACAACGCCACCCGTAGGAAAATCAGGTCCGTGTAAGGTTTCAAGTAGTTCTGCTGTTGTACTCTTTGGTTTTTTCAAATACTGGATAATCGTATCGCACAATTCACCCGGGTTATGTGGTGGGATAGAACACGCCAATCCGACCGCAATCCCACTAGCGCCGTTCAACAACAATACAGGAATTTGCGCAGGCATAATAACCGGCATTTGTTCTGAATCATCATAGTTCCATTCATAGGGTACAATATCAGGAGATAATAATTCCCCTAATGAGTCACCGGCCGGTGTTGTTCGACTTTCGATATATCGACCTGCCGCGGCAGGGTCACCATAAATAGAACCATTGTTACCCTTCACTTCGATCAAACAGGCATTGTTTTTCCACTCTTGCGACATATTCACAATAGCTTCTTCGACGGCTGCGTCTCCGTGAGGATGCCACTTACCAATGATGGCCCCAGATAAGCGGGCCACCTTCACATGTGGTTTTTTGGATGTCGCATTTGATTCAAAGTATTCAATCATTGAATTTCGTTGTACGGGTTTTAATCCGTCGCGCACATCGGGAAGCGCCCGATTTTTAATTACTTCGAAACCATAATCGATGAAATTTGATTTGAACACGTTTTCAACAGGTACGATTTCGGTTGTTACTTTTTGTTTTTTAGACATTTTTCCTCCTAATCATCGATGAAAAATCCGCGACGTGCGGCCACATCGTTACCCATCAATTGTTTAATGTGTCGTTCGAATAGATCATCATCTTCGATTTGACACTGGATCAATCTCCGTGTTTCTGGGTTCAAGATGGTTGTTTCGACTTGTCGTTTTTCCAACTCTCCGAGCCCTTTGTTCCGATGCACCTTTTTAATCCGGCTTCGATTTTTCTTCAAAAATTCGGTTTGCGTAGCGTCATCGTAGACAAAGTGCTCTTCGCCGTTCTTCAATTCGTTTACGAATAATGGGGTTTCAAGGAAATATACATATCCGTGTGTGATCAATTCTTTGGCATATCGTGCGATGAGTGTGAGTAACAATACACGAATATGCAATCCATCCACGTCCTGGTCTGTTGCGATGATGATTTTGTGATATTTCACTTTTTCAATATCGAAATTGGCACCAAAACCCGCACCTAATGCTGCAAAGAAAGTACTAATTTCCGTATTTGCTAGTGCCCGTTCAATGGTAGCTTTTTCCACATTGAGGATTTTACCACGTAACGGTAAGACCGCTTGGAATTTTGGATCTCGATTTGACTTGATACTACCTGCGGCGGAATCCCCTTCGACAAGGAAGATTTCTGCTTCTTCGGGTTTTCGTGTTTTTGCGGCCGCCAACTTACTAGACGTATACAGTTTTGCGTCCTTTTCATCAATTTTGACATTGCTGGTTGTTTCTTTTGCTTTTTCCCACAATTCTTTGATGATGGAATCAATCATTTGTTGAACAACAGCAATTTGTTTATCAAATCCGTGCAAACCTTTTGTAAACACTAATTCAGAAACAAATTTTGTCACTTCGCTGGACACGAGTTTATCCTTTGTTTGCGGTTGCAATTCAGGGTCATCGTGCTTCAAATCAATAACAGCGTAAAATCGGTCTTCTACGTGTTTGCGTTTGAACAGTTTTTCTAACTCTGTCACTTTATTGGCTTCTAAAATGAGGTTGATCCGGGCTTTATTGCGGTTATCAATTTCATTTTTGAATGTTTTGTAATAATGACGCAACAGGTCCAAACACCCCGCATAGAACCCACTTTCATGTGTCCCACCCAACTTGTTATAGGTCGTGTTGGTAAACGCTAAAACTTTACCATTTTCCTTTTTGGATAAGCCCATGGCTAAGTTTAGTCGCATATTTACTTCATTACCCATAACTTGGGCGCTTCCATCTCCTGATAAGGAAACTACCTTTCCTGCCAAATCGGATTTATCATCATCCGTGGCAATCAATTTCAAATAATCCACGAGTCCTTCATCAGAATGATAGGTGATGGTTTCATCATCTCGTTCATTCTCAAAAACAAGGGTTGAACCCGGGTGCAAATATTGCATTTGATTAAAGAAGTGCTTCAATGTCCCTGCTGATATTTTTGTTACCCGTAGGAAGGTTGGATCTGGTTTAAAATGAATAACTGTACCTGTACGATTTGTTGGATTTGCCTTGTGAGGTAATTGTCCATTTTTCAATTCAACGACGGGAATTCCCCCGTTCTCATATCGATCGTGATAGATTCCGTCCTCTTTATAAATGGTTACATCAAAAAACTCTGATGCAAAGTTGGTCGCTGCAGCACCTGTACCATTCAACCCCGCAGAAAACTGCGAGTTGTTTGCCTTTCGGTTAGCACGCATTTTACCACCCGCACCAATGCGCGTAAATGCTAGTCGTTCTTCAATTTGTCCCGGATTGGCCTTACTTTCATATGGTGAAATACCACGGCCATAATCCTCTACCGTCACACTATTGTCTTTGTGTAAAACAACACGGATCGGGTCTTCAGGATTTTGGTAGTTGCTGTATTCATCGTATGCGTTATCAATGACCTCTCGGACAATTGTTTCAAGTCCCAGCTCGCTCGTGTCCCCGATATACATACCGGGGCGCTCACGAACTTTGTCACGGTCTGATAACAAAATGATTGTATCTGACATGTTTTCTCCTTACAAAGCCCCGATAGTATCGGGGCATTGGTTAATCTAAATCTTCTAGCAGTTTCACGGCTTCATTTAATGAATCGAGATCCGCATCACCTGCGTCCTCTTTATCAACTGATAAAGATGCAAGGCGTACGTCCACTGAACCCAAACGAGCGGCCATTGTTGCATTTGCCTCAGCTAAACTTGCAAAATCATTTGCATTTTTAGTAATGGCATGTGTTAGGGTTGTCATGTCTTCCTGCATAGTGCTGAGTGATTCAATCAAGCTACGCATGATTTTCAACTGATTCATGGATTCAAATTTTTGTTCCACGTCAGCGTGATGGCCTGCTAGTGCTTTCATTGTATCATCACTTTTCGCATTAATCAAGTCTTTTACGTCATCAATGGCTGTTTCGTCTGTGATGGCATCAACCAATACACTGACTTTTTCTTCAACTGACTGTTTGAATGCATCAGATGCGTCACCCAACTGTTGTGACAACTCACTTGTACCTTGTTGGGTAGCGTCTGTCAATTCTGTCAACTTGTTGGCCACATTTTCTTCCAGTGAGATGAGACGTCTTGTGGTCGATTCAGCGGTATCTTTTAGCCACTCATTAGCGGTTTCAATGTTGTCGATACGTTCTGACTGGCGCTTTTGTTCCTCACGCATGACCTTCATGGTTTTTGCAATTCCAGTTGTTGCTGTCAAAATGCTGGACAAAATTGTGTTTTCTTTATCGTTCATCTCTTACCCCTTTCCGAACAAACGTGCGAAGAATCCGTGTTTTTCTTCTGATTGTGGTTCTTCGACTTCGCCGATAGGTGACTCATCAACTTCTTGTTCATCAACGGCTGCGCTCGCTTCTACCGTTTCAGTATTATCGATGTCAGTGTGTTGTACGCTTTCGTCACTATTAAGGTCATCAGACTTCAATGTTGACAACAAACCTTCAACGTCCATGCTTGCTAGTTCACGGAATGAGTTTGTGATATCTTCAGCACTTGGTCCTGAATAAAGAGGTGATGCTTGACATACTTTTTCATCAACCGATGCAAGTGTGGTTTCTACTGTCGACATCAATTCAGCAAAGGAATCATTCATGTCATGCAATTGTTGTGTTGATGTTTCAAGTTCTTTTGCACGTTCTGAAATACGTCCCAAGATGACATCAATTTTTGCATTTGATGCTCCATTTTCATCGTTTACATGTTCAACCGTTTCATGGACAGCACTGAAATGCTCTTCCACTTTTGTCAATTGGGTATGTTCCATGTGACGGTTTGCCGCATGGTCAATATTTTCGATACGATCTGACAAAGCGCCAAGTTGCGTCAAATTGGTCAATTGTTGACGCTCAAGCTGACTTGTGGTTTCTTCGAGAGCTTTTGCCAAAGCGCTGTCGATGACATCCGTGTGCTCAAGCAAGGTATGCAAGTCTTTTTGTGTGCCCTCTTGACGAGCTTTCAATCCATCAATCGTTTTCACCAATTCTTCACTTTGAGCATTTACTTCATCGTTTGAAAATTGGTTGGTGCGTTCGATATACTGAGTGAGTAATTCACTTGTATCGTCCAACTTACCTTCTACTTTGGATTGAATAACACCTACTACATCAACTTTCTTTTCAACCAATCGGTTTTGGTGTTGCAGTGAGATAACGTGTTGTGATAAATTTTTCATTTCTTCCATCTTATTATTCTCCATCCTTTTCAGTAGTTTGGCTCATTTCGATCAATGTATCCAATCGATCTTCGATCAGGTTCATACGTTGGACAACACTTGCGATGAAGGTGCGGTTCTTTTCTGCTTGTTCAAGAGCTTGTTGGAATGAGACGTTTGTGTTTGATAGGTTTGCCATCAAGGTATCAATTGCTGTGAATTGTTTTTGCGCTTCGATACTTTGTGTTTCACCCATTTTTGTTACCAATTGCGTCAATTCACCAACATTTTCATCCAATGTGTCGATGCGTTTTTGGTAGGATGGATCTGACAAGGTGTTGTTTAGTCGGTCAATGGCTTCTGACAATTCCGTCATGCGTTTTGTGTAGGCATCATACACACTTGAGATATGTTCGATAATCATATCCTTGTCTGCACCGTGAACAGATAACACACTGTCCAATTTTTCGGCAAATGATTGTTGCAATTCTTTGAGTGCGACTTCATCCACATGGTTTTCATCAATTCCTTGTGTCAACTGCTTGAGTGTATTGAGGATTTCATGTTGTTCAGCAATCACTTTCAACAAATGTTCTTCGTTTTGTTGAGTTTGTTGGTGCATTTCAACAGCGGCCTTTGTGGTTGCAACAGCTGTTTCTCCAATACCCACTAACTTATCAGACATTTCATTTGTTTTTTGAGCTTCTTGCTCCAACATTTCAGTAATCACTGGTAATGTGGTTTGTACATCATATTCTACTTGGTTCATTATAGTTACTTATAGCGCTTTAGCGCTTCCTTTCTTACTTATCATCAATTTGTAATGCTGTCAGCAACCCTTGTTGCTGTTCTTCCTTCATATCAATACGTGGTACAACTTCTTCATCAGCTGTATCTTTCGTCACGATATGGATAATTTGTACGGGGTGCTTTTGACCCGAACGATGGAGTCGCTTATTTGCTTGACGATACACTTCGTTACGCCAAGTTTGCGAAAACCATACGATAATATGTCCACCGTCTTGCAAATTTAGTCCATGACCTGTTGACATCGGGTTTGCGAGTAATACAGGTATTGCCCCTCGGTTCCATTTCTGGATGACTTGGTTGGCATTGGGATCTTTGGTATTTAACAAAACGGCATCCGGAACTGCTTTCCGTATTCGTTCTAGGTCCGACACGAAGTTATAAAACACTAACACCGGTGAGTTAGATACGCTCAAAATTTCTTTTAATTTGTTAATTTTGGCATCGTGAAACACGGTATATTTCCTGTTGGTTGTACTTGAGTCGGAGTCGTACATGGCCCCTGTCGCAAGTTGAAGTAATTTCGATTTCAAAATGGCTGAATTCGACACATTTACCTCATTTTCTCCGGTACTTACCTTTATTTGCTCACCTTTTTCAAGTTCTTTCAATTCCTTACGAATTTCTTTGTCAAAATAGTCATATACTTTTTTGGACTTTTTATCCATATAGACATACTCATTACTGTATGTCACATCAGGAATATCAACTAACCCCGCACCTTTCATTGAAATAACATAAGGTTCAATTTTTTCATAGATCGTCTCTTCCGCTCCCGGATTCAGCTTCCATGAAAATACAACACCGGTTTTCGGATTGATCACATCAGGTGCAAAAAAGTGATTTCGATATTGGAAATAGGTGTGACCTAAATCATACTTGACGTCCGGGTTGATAATCACCAATTGTGACCATACATCTAACAATGAATTAGGTGCTGGTGTACCGGTTAACCCGATAAAGTATTCCAATCGCTCGCTCAAATCCTGCAAATGCTCAAACCGTTTTGACGTTGCTGATTTAAACATGGATAATTCATCCACAACAATCATTTGGAACGGATTGAGTTGGTCCGAAAATGCCTTTTTTACGTGCTCCAATTGTTCTGGATTGGTGGTGAGAATAGTAGGTTTTGTGACTTTTCGTGCTTTTTCAAATAAGGCTTCACGTTTCTTTTTGGTCAACCCGATGTTGATGAGCACATCAATATCATATCCCCATTTCTCAGCTTCCCGAGACCATGTGTCAAGTGCTACCATTTTAGGTGCAACAACGAGAATCGGTTTTGTTGGGTTCAGTTTTTGGGTTTGGAATAACTCATTGATCGTCGCTAATGTAGCTAAGGTCTTACCCAAGCCCATATCAACAAACAATCCGACACGTTTTCGTTCAAGGGTAAAATCGACCAGCTGTTGTTGGTAATACCGTAAGGTTGCACCATTCGGTGTTTTGAGGCAATCTTCGACATTGATTGCTTTTGGTGCATAATCTTCGACATTCACTGTTCGACCGTCTACAATGACACGCTTTGTTCCGGGTAACTTGTTTAAACTTCCTGCATCTCGCTTCATTCGCTCGAGATTTGGATAAACAAATACCAATTCATGGAGTTGATTCGCCTTCTCCATTTGTTCTTGAGTTGGTTCATCTACCTTCATCGTATTTGGTCGCAATTTAACTAACAAATCTGAATTTGTGTAAATCGTCTCCGTGTTTCCCGCCCACGGCTTCAACAAGGCAATGGATGACTGTTGTAACGGTGGGCGTACAATGATAATTTTCAAATCATCACCCCTTTCTATATGGGTGATAACCGCCCAAACTTAACGGCTTATAGCTCATTCGGTGCTCTGGCGTGTACCCATAGTCGCTCAAGGCTTTTTTATGTTGTGCCGTTCCATATCCGGTATTATTAGCAAATCCAAACTCCGGATATCGTTCGTCTAGCTTTTTCATCATTTGATCATGAATGAATTTTGCTACAAGTGACGCACAAGCAATGGACAGTGACTTTGTATCACCTTTTATGATGGTTTCTTGTGTTTTAGGTAGATCTAGTTTTTGCCATGGACTACCATCAATCAGCAACACTTCAGGCTGATTTGTGAAAGACTGCACAACCTGAGTCATAGAGGCACGGATGGCTGGATTAATACCTAACCTGTCCACTTCGTTAGCTGGAGTGATGTCGACACGAACTTCAATCGCTTTGTCATAAATATCACGAACCAACCGTTCATGCTCCATTTTTGGAATTTGTTTTGAATCATTGACCTCTGGTAGGTCAACGCTCTTTGGTAAAATGACACCTGCGGTCACAAGTGGTCCAGCTAAACTCCCTCGTCCGACTTCGTCCATACCACACACTAGTGTGGCTTCGTACTGACGTTCATGTGTTAAATCAGGCATCTGAGACCACCTCCTCAAATGTCATATGGAGAATGTAATTTTTTGTGCCCGATAGGTCTGTTGACTTGAATCGAGTTTCCGCGATAATCTTATTGTTATCATCGGTTAACAATCCAGCGTCTACAAATCCATCAATTAAAGCCTTAACCGTTGGGTACCAGTTGGGCGCATCCATTCGTCGCCGTGTTGGCGGATGGACATCAATGGTGACAATGCATGGCCGTTCCTTTGTGTAGTGAGGTTCGTCCCATGAATACTGGTGTGGTAATTGTCTCAAATAACTTGTGATGGTAGCTTTGACATGATGATGGAGCCTGTCATTTGCTGAAATCATCTGATTTCCTTTTTTCAAAGTCGTAAAGCCCTTCTTGGTTTTTCGACTCAATTCAAATGAAAACGTCTCACTCATTACACATCACCCTTGAAATACTTGTAAACCATAGCTGAAATGAAACGAACATATCGTGACAAGAGTTCATTATACAAGTCCTCTTGGGTGACACTGTAAATGTAACTTAAATCGTTTCGTGACAATTCTTCTTGTGATTCCTTTGGAATCGGCACTTGTTTCAACACGACAACGTCTTTTACATCAGATAGACCATACTCATCGACTTCTTGACCACGATATTTCTTCTTGTAGGCTGTTGCCGTAGCTGTGAATTCAATCATATCGCCCGGAACCAGTGTTCCAGCCATGACCAACTCCCGCGTATACGGAACCCACAAATGGTCCGCCATGATGCGTCGACCGCCCTTTTTCTTCACTTCTTTGAGCATTAGTGTTGGTTGGTCTTCTTGCGTACGTCCCGGTCGTGAGACGACAGCTCGCATGGTCATGGTTTCTCCTGCATGACGTTCAACCGTTCGTCGGGTGACTTGTTTTTTGCCTACTCGTAGGATATCATTCACCACTTGTTTGACAGTACTATCGAGATCTTCATTTTTTACCACTAGGAACCGATCCGGTTCTAGCTTGATCAATTCCATATACCCGTCATAAACGCGTTTGAGGAATTCATCGTCCTCGTATTTATCCGTCGTTTCGGCTCGGTCGTTCCGTCTGTTTGATGCTTCTTCCAATGATACATCAAGGAAAATGGTTCGCTCAATTCGAACATCCTTTGTGATATACCGTTGCATGGTGCGAATCATATCGATATCAAGCCCCAATCCGTATCCTTGATACGCTAATGTCGAATCTGTATAACGGTCGATCAGGATATAATCGTATAATCCTACGGCTGGTGATAGCACTTGTTTCACCATATCGTTTCGAGCAGCCATAAAGAGCATGAGATCAGTCGACATATGTCGCACCGTATCCGATTTAATCAGGTCACGAATGGACTCACCCATGACGGTAGTACCTGGTTCTCGTAATACTAATACTTTCTTTCCTTTTTCTTCAAGGGTTTCTTTGACACCGGAAATGGTACTTGTTTTTCCAGAGCCATCAATCCCCTCAAATGTGATTACCTTTGCTTGTGTCATAGTTTCCTTTCTGCAATTCTTTTTGCTGTTCGTAATAATCGTACACCATTTCATCATCAATGTAATATCCATATCCGGATAAATAATCAATGAAGGGTTTTACCACATCATATTCATCAGGGAAATTGTCTGTATTCACTGATTTACTAATATGTAATGTATCAATTCCATCTTCATTATCGATTGCCATTTCAGTGTTGTACTTGTGGGATGGGGCTAATAGTTCTGTCAAGTCTTCTGCTTGTTCGTATCCCATTTTAAGCGCAAAACAAGATAACCCGTTGATGTCTGCTGTCGCTAATGTTGGTGTCATTTGCACCTCTTGTGGGACCCCATTGATATAGGCTTTCGTAACAACTACGTCCACCGCCTTGGTATATACATGAAGTGCACCATCGATAAACCGCCATGTGTCTAAGAGTAAGGTTGGCTGTTCCTTCACCATAAAAGCTTCAAATCGCCCACAAACTGATGTTACAGCTTTCTGTGCAATCTGTTCACATGGAATGGTATGATGTACTTTCGTTTGCCCATACTCAATTGGCATCTTGTATGACTTTTCGGTCACAATTTCATTACCTATGTGAACGAATACTTCCACGGGTACATATAAATGCTCCTGTGTCATCGCTTTCGTGCTAATGACAATGTCGGTTCCATTGAATTGAATGATGCTATCCTGTTTATATTCACTAATAAGTGGAATCATCGGATAACTCAAATCAATCATAACATTTTGCGTGTCATCTGTAACCATCTTCATTCGTGGTACAGTGCCGACAAGGGTGGTTGTTTCAGATTTCGGATCCAAATAATAAATGGGTAATTCAGTGTCCCTTAAATAGTCGGCTAAGGTTTCGTACCCGTCCGCCTGTTGTGTTTTGTGTAACTTATTGTATAATTGTTTAAACATAATTACTTTTATCACGTACCTTTCTTTTGATATCTTTAGTATATCATAGTTCTATCACTTATGCAAGTGCTAAATTGGTGATTTCATTAAAATCAACTCACGTTCGATCTCTTTTTTCGGTACGATAAACTGATGACCGTCATGAGTTGTGAGTCGTACTTTTTCACCATTCACATTTGCAACCTTGAATTGATATTGCTTATGCGTTTTGTTTACTTCATAGGTGATCTCGGTCGGTGTAACTGAGGTTGCATGTGCTTCATGATTCAAACTTTTTGGTTCGTTTGGACACCCCCAACACACATATAGTGTTACGACACATACAAGAGCACAAGCTCCATAAGATACGATATTGGCTTTCGCCATCTCGCTCATCTTGTTTTTCTTATCCAAACACCATAAACTGATACCAATCGCTACAATACAAACAAGCAACCATACAACGACTGCTGTCAGCGAAATATCTCCTTGTGGGTTTTCTACACCCATATATTTTAATAGTTCGACCATGGTCTAACCTTTCTTATTTTTGTGACGCCAGATTCTAAAGGCAAGTAAACCAAGAACTGCGGTCAACCCCGCGCTGATACCTTTTAATACCTTGTGATTTACCTGTGTTGCCCGTTTATATTTTCGACCTGTTTTACGTTTGTATCCCATGCTACGCACCTTTTTCCGTTAAAATTTTTGACATTGTATAGTTTGCGGTTACATCAATCGTGTCAATCAGTCGTGTAATTGGTTCTTTGTGCACCCCGCGGCCGGATTCAAATGTCACTACTACATCACTACCAGTTTGTTCAACATCTGTGATATATCCATTGTGTGCAACATCATCAGGATTTACTTGCATTAAATAAAGGATGTTCCCTAGCCATGACGGACCAAAATCGTTCGGACGACCTAGTTCTTCTGCCTTATCTACTTGGTGAACAAACTCTTGCGCGTCTTTCTCTGCGTGAAAGTGAATGTTCATTGTTGTTTTATACCATTCTTTCATATATAATCCTTTCTTTGTTGACTTTCCCGAAAAACAAAACGGGAAAAGTTTTTAATTATTAAAAAAAAAGAAAAGTGATATCTCACTCTTCTTCGGCTTGTTTCTGCTCGATGTATGATAATGCCGTAGCAACAAATGTTTCGGGATCATCTGTCACAATATAGGACAAGAGCAATTCTCGTGCTTCTTGTGGTAAAGCGTCTACGGTTCCTGCAAGCAATCGAGCTTGTTGTTCTGCGTCACCAACAGTAACCACACCTGTTCCACGGAATGTGTTTGGGTTGTGGTATGCGAAAATAAATGTTTCATCCCCTTTCACATTTTCAGTTTGTCGATTAAATTCTTTGATTAAGTTTTTCATAACAATATACCCCGTGCAACGGGTTCCTTTCTATTTGTTCAACTGCACGCATTGCGCTTAGATACGATGTCTAATTGTTCGATTTGTATATGGATCATATTCGTAAATATACTTAGGCTTACCTGCTGTTTCAATTTCATGTGTGATTCCGTCAAACAAAGCAACGGTTCCAGCACCTGCCATAATAGCAGCAATCAAGCTTACTCCGAATAATGTCAATACAAATGCAATGATTGTCCATCTAAATGTAAAGCGAATGGTTTTCCAAAATAAATATGTCATAATAATTACCTTCAGTTTTTCCCAGCAAGTGCTGGTTCAGTTTCGGGTTGAAATCTGTTAACTACCATCAGTTTTTCCCACATTGTGGTTCAGTTTCAGGTCGAAATGTTCTGAGATCCTTTCTATAAGTTGTTTTTTTTTCATAATTTCAATCCACGTACCTGTGTGGGGTACGACAGAGCATTGCTGCCCCGCTTGTGGCCTCATTGGTTCTCGTGCAGTTCCAAATATCCCACGGAGTTATCTAAAGTCGATAACTGACCTCATTTTTAACACGAAAGGTCCTTATATTACTATGGATTGTTTTTTTTTTCACAAAGAAAGAGGGGCCGGGGTGATAACCCCGTTTATTCCCCCACAACGTATGTTGTGGGGCTAAATTGCCACCTCATATCGATAAGTGCGTTCACTTGGTTTCTTATCCCCTTCATTTGGGTGATAGTTTGTTACTTGTGCCGTGGTTAATGGTACCCCGAAGAATTCAACATAGGGTGTACCGCTCACGGGTGGTAAAATCAAACCAACAGGTTCATCTTGTGCTACATCGTGGATTTGTTGCAATAACAAATCTTTATGCCTCAAATAAACATGTGTGTTGAAAATTGTCCAACTCATGTTGCCGAGTTCATATCCTAGAACTTGTGCCATACGTCGATGTAATACACCGTATTGGGCCCAATTAAAGGGTACGCCAAGAGCTAAATCTGCCGAACGTTGCACCACATTGAGGTGAAGCTTATTTTCATCATCCACTTGCCAATTTGTGAGGAATACACAAGGCTCCAGGGCCATTTCATCAAGGTCATCCACGTCATACAAGGTCGTCATAATACGACGTGACCGTGGATTGTTCATCAGCTCATGGATGACATATTCTACTTGGTTCAGTTTTAGATCACGATCAGGTACTGTTCGTACTTGTTTTCGTAGTTGAGCACCATAGGCTGGTCCGATGGTTCCATCAGACTTTTCCCACTCATCCCAGATAGTTGATCCAGCTTGACGGAGTTCTTCTACATTATTAGACATTTTCCGCCAAATCCAGTCCAACTCAGCCAACATTGATTTTGTGGCTACGGGTTTCGTGGTGATGATGGGTAGTCCCATCTCTGGTGTGAACATGACACTGACTGCGTCCGGAAGATAAACCGTGTGTGCAGGTTGTCCATCCGCATAATGCGCTCGAATGCCACCCTTAGATGTATATCCGCGCATTAAAACGGTCTTTATGAGTTGCTTATAGATTTCGTCTATTTGTGTCATTGGTATTCCTTTCTTCTTCGATCAGCCCATAAATGATTTGCTCAACACTTTGTTGTTTCGTATTGATCATTTTCTCCAAGGTTTCTTGAATATACTGCCGTCTGATTTCTTTTACATTACTACCTTTGTGTTGTGTAAAGTATTCCAACTGCATTTTTTTGTTCTGTGTGACACGAATGACAAAAACATCCATGTAAATGACAAACCCGCCGACATCTAGTTCTGTACGATCCTGCAACAAGGTACCATAATCAACATTGACATCGCTCAATAAAATAGCTGGCAGAATCAATCCATAGTCGTCAACTAATCGTACGATTTGTTCTATGGATAGTTGCTTTAGAATTTCATTTGCGTGAACAAACGCTTTTGTCTTTTTGTGAGTAAGCAGTGGCAAACCACACATGTCCATACTTTCATTCAATAAGGTGGTCAACAAAGCCACTTCATCATTCATAGGTAAAGTTCCTTTCTTTGTTCTTATCCTTATTGTACCATGGACTACTTGGTTTGTCTAGTCATTCAGTATACTCTCACGCCATTTTTCGTCCAATTTCTTTTGTTCTGCCAGTTCTTCCTTGGTATATGTTTCAGGAAAAACGTCCAACCAGCTTTCTGCTAGTGTTTCCTTCATATGGATATGGTCCACTACCTTCGCTAGATCATCGGCAAGTGTCTTAGCGTCTCGATAGCAACCAACTTCGCAGATAGCCCCTTCATACATAATATAGTTCGGGTTCAGAAACACTCTAATCGGTCTACCGGGATATTTGTCCAAGCATTTCTGAGCGAGTGCTTCATATGGATTGTCCTTCGCATTTTGGTTCGCGGTGATGGTCGTTCCAATTTCTGTGTTTTTGAATGACCAAATGACATCCTTTCTTTCTATAACAATTGTACAAGGCCATTTCGCATTTGTAAGTTCTTGTAATAATCGAGCATTTGGATTAATGGCTACAGGATGTCCGACACTTTTTAACATAGTCAAGTCTCCCGTCGTATCCCCATAAGCGTATGACCGTGATAATTCTAAATCGTATTGTTTCACGAGTTGCTCGATCATTCGCTGTTTGGATTCAGCATCCCACATAGGTAATACTTCTCCGGTATAGGTTCCGTGTGAAGTGAGATAGGTTGTACCAAACCACAAATCGGCACCTAGTGATTCGGCCATTTTGGAAACAATGAAATCAGGTGATCCTGAGATGAAAATGATTTTGTGTCCTTGCTCTTTGTGCCAAGCAATTCGTTGCTTCGTATAATTGTATAATTTCTTTCCGTGAGTTTCAATAACCTTATTGGTTACAAATGAAACATCTTCGATGGTTAACCCTTTCAACTGCTGAGCGTATACATTCATCACACTTGACAAATAGGTTTCATAATCCTCTTCACGATTTTCCCAGGCGTGTTGCACGGATGACGTTAACAGTTTTGCTTCCTTTGGAATAACATCATATTTCACCAAGTGATTAAAATGCTCAACCGCTAGAGAGTCCCGGAAGATGGTTCCGTCGATATCAAATAATGCGGCAATTTGAGTTCCCATTTTATATTGTTTCCTTTCATTTTTTCAATATTTCACAAACTTTTTATAATTTAACTTATAATTAGACATTTTATCTAAATATGTTCATTTTTAGCCCCGTTTGGCGGGATTTGGAGAAATTTGGATTGAAATTTGGATTAAATGTCAGCGCTTACAAACGTTGGTATGACTGACTTTCTATTCTAACCTCTTATTTTTTGAAAAAAAGTAAGAAAAATTTTGAAGTATGGTCAGAAAAAATTTTTTTTGTGAAATCGATGCTTTGATATTCAAACAATTCAAAAGCCCTTTATACCGCGTTTTGAGAACGCTTTCAAAAAATCCAAATTGGCATCCAAATTCGTCCAATTCACAAACTTGGCGGGTATAATAAAGAGGTCAACGTTCGGAAAATCCGAATAAAAAATTTTTGTTCGTTTCGTGAATTTCGATTGCATTTTCAAACATTTCGTGATATACTAGTGATATAACTAAAAATGATCCATGTGATCAGGAAAGGACCTACATGTTTAATAACAAACGTGAAATTTTTTCATTTAGAAAATATAAAGCTTACGGGCTCGCCAGTGCGGTCATTGCGGCTTTCTTTTTAGCCGGAGGTGTCGCTTCAGCTGATGAGGTAACAGCACCTACCACTCCAGCGGTCGCACAAGCAGCGCCTAGTGAAGCAAGTACCGAAGCAAGCACTACAGTAAGTGCGAGTGAAGCGCTTCCCGCGGTTACAAGCGCGACCCCAACGGGTACGGCCGATGCTTCCACTGAAACTGTGGTAGATGGAGCCACTTATGCATCAGACGCTGCGAAACAAGCCGTAGAGGAGCATTTGGCGCCTCTTGCCCAAAGCACTACACCAGCACCAACAGCGGCTCAAATCTACAAAGAAGACCCCGCTGATGCATCTAAACTGACATCCGATGATCGAGCTGTCGAAGCTGAGAACAAAGAAGCCTTCGATAAGTTGCCGGATGCAGTTCGTCGCCGCGTGAAGAGCGTTACTATTGAAAAGAAAGAAAATGGTAATTTAGGTCACACGGCTTCTATTTCTGGTAATGTGACGATGAATGCACAATATTTCCATAACGATGGAAAAGATGGTGAAACGGAAGTATTGTACCATGAGATTGGTCATGCCATTGATGGGGCAACGTATAAACGTAATGCTGACGGTTCTGATTATTCATTGTCTCGTGATGCCGCTGTACAGCCGTTGATTCACAAAGCCTATCCGGGTCAAGTTAATTACGAAGGTTGGGCATCCCTTTTTGGAACCTATATGCTTCAAAAAACAGGACAACGGGAAATCAAAACGGATTTAGACCGTGAAATCAACCAATACTTCTCAGCTCTCATGGTGGGGTTTACAGAATCTGAGACGAAACTTCATGGGGACTTTGTGGTTACAGGTACTGACAAGTCAGAGAAACATTTGACGAAAAACGACACTGTTCAAGACGCTTATCTTCTTCAAGGGACGTATACCTTTAGTGCGTCAGGTACTGAAACCATTACCGGAGCTAAACTGGTATATGAATCAAGTAAGCAGTTCTTAGAAAAACCTGAATTTGATGCGTCTGTTTTATCAACAGATATGACTGATAAATCTGATAGCAATACATGGCGTTACGAGTTCGCGTTGTCACCGATTGGCGGTACTACTGTCGGTCAGATGACGGTTAAACAACGTAGTAAAGGGATGATTTGGTCAGGTCCGACATCGACGGAACCGCTCAAGGGTACCTTTAAAATCGTTCAAGATGGGATTGCCACAGATACCGATTCTATTTCAGTGACAACAGCCCGTGTTAAAGGTGGATTGTATCGTAGTGATCGAACGCCTGCGCCAACGAGTATTCGTCAAGTGACGTCTGTTCCATCTGAAGTTATGGTCGGCGTTCATTCAGACGGTGTATTTCCAACGAAGGACTCCCAAAATCCATCCGTGACAGTGCCATTAGCTTATGACCTTTGGTATTTGTGGAATCGTGACGATGCGAATGTAAGCCGTGATTATGAACGTTATACTGATTTCAAATACAGTATTTCAGGTATTCCGGATTATCTTGAGTTGGATCCAACTGTCAATTCTAACTCAGTATGGACTCGTGAAGGTGATAAACTCGTTATGCATTTAACGCCAGCTCAACCATTTAATCAGGCATATTGGAGTGATTTCCAACCACGTTTGCGTTTAAAATCGTCAGCATTATCTACTGAAGATAATAAAGCCTTAGTCAATAATGAAAAACGTGTTTATTTGACATGGCGCACTGATGGTGTATTGAGTGACGGTTCAACCTATACTCAAGAATTGCCAGATCCAAACGGTATTTTGCTCAAGACTCGTAATGATAATGAACCATTACCAGAAGGTACGGTTACTTATAATTATAGTCGTACGCGTTACGCGGACCCTCTTCGTGAGAAATCAGATCATAGTCACGAATCATTTAATGTTATGAGCACTATGACAAATCGTACACAAGCTGGTACGCAAGCAAGCAATCAATACTATTATATTCATATTCCAAAAGATCAAACTGGTGATAAATTTACATATTTTGCACCAAGACCTAATCAATTTGGTACAAATATTAATGGTACGGATTCTCGGGCTGATAGTGCAGGTTTGAGATTAGCATCTCCATTTGAGGTGTATGGTGTCGAAGCTGATGGTTCTACTACCAAACTCGGTTCATGGGATCAAATTGATAGAACAACTAAAGGTGTTGAAATCACTGGTAACTATCAAAAATTGCTTGTCAAAACTCCTGTTTTGAAAGATATTAAGAGCAAGATTACCAATCCTGATATCTTTTCATGGGGTGCTGATGTCACATATGCTGTAGATAATGCTCGTTGGAATACAGCCGTTCAAGATTCTACGGTTAAAGAAATGCGTAATGGTTTACGTACCGATTTTGTTCGGACTGGTAATTCACTAGAAGCTGGAGCTCAAGTAGAACATAAAGCTCTAACGCAAGAACAAATGAATGAACTTGGTCGTGTATACGTGCATGATAAGGTTGGTTTCACTCATAGGTTACAATCAGCGTTGAGTATTAATGACCGGAATGGTGATGGTAGTACTGGTTCTGTTTTAGGTCTTGGTGATAAAGCGTATCTTGGATTCTATGGTGAATTAGGTGCTTATTATCAGTACCTTCGTACGGATGGTTCCATCGTTGCTGATCGGTTTGATAATGTCGAAAAAGCGTATACCAGCGTGTTGGTTCCAGATGGTGTTTCTATTACGAATGCTCGTGTGAATTTGACAAATAACATGACATCCCCAAATACAGCGACGTATGGTTCATTAATCTACACTTATCGATTAGGTGCTATTCAACAACCAGTATCTAAAATTGTTAACTACAATGGTACAGGTAAGACCCTCTACGTGTATGAAGCACCTCGTGATCCGGGTATTGTTGATAAATTAAAAGCTCTTGAAATCACGGAACCTGGTTCGTTTACACGACCATCTGTTGAAATGACATTTGAGTTTACAAACAATGGTTCAATTCCAGTCGGTGCCCATGAAATTCAATATGCGACCATCTGGGATAAGAAATCTGAATTGATTAACCCTTATGAATATCAAACATTGAAATCAAATGCACAAACATTGAATGATGTGTTACCTCCGGAATTGCAAGATGGTTTCTCAGATAAGAAAGTATCGGTGATTAAAGTACCGTTCTCCGTTCAATATAAGAACGAATATGCATCTCGTTTGTATATTGGTATGGACGAAGCATCCGCTACAGAAAGTGCAATTGATGGTGTACATCTTGGCAAGACGGTAACGGTTCAAAGCCGTAGTATGAACTTTTCTCCGCAAGATGGTTCATTGACAGATGTCGTTGTGTCCGTTCCAAATGGTATGTTTAAGACTGAATTAGTTGAGAAAATTCCTGACGGTGCAAATTATAAAGTTTTGTATACGACCGATTCCGATGTTAAGAATGGAACATACGGTGAAGCTCCGGCTGATTTGAGTCGGGTTACTGCTGTTCGTTATCAATTCACGAGCCCGTTGACTTTGCATACGGGTGACACGTTTGTTACGAATATGAAAGTTCGTATCCCTGAAAACGCACCAACATCAACACCTGCAACATCACAATTGTTCACATCTGCTGACGGTACGTCGTTCTTGGATGGTAACAAGGTAACGGTTACGACCACCAGTAATTTGGGCTATGTTAAAACGTATTTTGTTGATACGCAAGGTCATAGCTTGAAAAATATGGTTAATCTGTTTGGTTTGAATAATATGTCATATAAAACAACGAAACCAGCGGTCATTCAGTATGAGGACACTAATTATGTCTTTAAAGAAATTAAAGACGGTTCTGACCCAGAACAAGGCAAATACATTGTTGATGAAACAAAACAAGTGACATATGTGTACGATGTTGATACTCACGGTTCGGTTTATGTTCGACATCAAGAATCAGGTAACTCCGGTATTTTGATTGTTGATGATGAAACGGTTAAGGATCACGCACCTGGTGGTGAAGCATATACGACGAAACCATTGGAAGATGCTGTTGTCACACATACTGTTAATGGATTAACTCAAAAGACCACTACTCATTACGTTTTGACGAAGACGCCTGATAATGCGAATGGTACTGTTATTGCCGGTAAAAATATCATGGTTGTCTATGAATACGACTTCGATACCAAAACCGTTACAAATGGTTCGGTTATTGCAACCTATAAAGACACTGAGGGTAATGAACTGGCTCCACAAGTAAATGTTCAAACGAACGTTGAGCCGGGTACGAAGTATACGACTGAAGCTAAGACTTTTGATGCGAAAGTTGATACCGTTGATGGCTTCACACGCACAACAACCTACACGCTTGTAGAAACTCCTGCAAATGCAACCGGTAGTGTTCAAGATGGTACCGTAACGACTGTTCCTTATGTATATCGTAAGAATGTTAAAGTGAACGGTTCCGTTGTTGCAACCTATAAAGACCGTGAAGGTAACGAGTTAGCTCCGAACTTTACTGAATTTACAAATGTTCCAGATGATACAGCCTACAGTACACCTGCCAAAGTGATTCCGAATAAGGTTGAAACCCAAACTCTACCAGAAGGTTTGACGAAAACCATTACCACTTCATACAAACTCGTTTCAACACCAACCAATGATATTGGTAACGTTGAAGGTGGTAAGACCATTCTAGTGCCGTATGTGTATGATAAAACAGAAACCGTTACCGTAAACGGTTCGGTCATCGCAACTTACAAAGATACGGAAGGTAATGAACTTGCACCTCAAGAAAACGTGAAGACAAATGTTTCTGATGGTGAAGCGTATACAACAACTGCTAAGACCATTCAGTCTAGCGAAGTTGTTGAGAAAACACCAGAAGGTCTTACGAAACGAACAACCACATCTTACGAGTTGACAGAAACGCCTGCAAATGCAGAAGGTCATGTTGTTGGTGGTAGTGTGACAACAGTTCCTTATGTGTACCGTAAGAATGTCACCGTTCAAACCTATGGTTCAGTCATTGCAACCTATAAGGATGAAGATGGTACTGAACTGGCAAGTCCAGAAAAAGTTGCTACCAATGTACCAGGTGGTACTTACTACGCGGCGGCAGATAAGCCTATTCAAGGTTCCGCTCAATCAAAAGTAACGCCTGAAGGGCGCACTGTTACCATTACGACTTATGAATTGATTAAGACACCCGATAACGAAACAGGTGAGGTTCGTGATGGTGAAATCATCGAGGTTCCTTACGTTTATCGTAAGCATGTCGAAGAACGCTTGGTTCCAGGTAATACACCTATTGTCGAAATTCCTGAGTTGAAAGTGACTCAATACCAAACAGAAGCTGGAGTCGACGTCAAAGATGCTGAAACTGGTTTTGTGGATGCACCGAACACAATCGATAACTATCAATTCACTGGTACCACAAATACTAATGATAGTGGTGATGTGCAAACCCATATCTACAAACTGATTGAAACAGAAGTGCCAAATGAAGCTCCATCTGTTGACGTTCCTGCATTAAACGTAACACGTTACGTTAATGAAGAAGGCACCGAAATCAAGGATGCTGAAGAGGGTCATGTTCCTGCTCCATCTATGATTGGTGATACCTATCAATTCACTGGACGTACGGACACAACTGAAGATGGTACAATTCAAACTCACGTTTATAAAGTGGTTGAACACGAAGTACCAAATGACGCTCCGAAACGCCTTCCAGAAGAACTTCAAATCACACGCTTTGTGACTGAAGATGGGAAAGATATTGCACCTATCGAAAGTGGAATTGTTGGTGAACGTCCTGTTATTGGTGAATACCAATATACTGGTCGCAGCACACACGAAGATGGTATCCATACCCACTATTACAATCGGATTGAACATGAAGTGCCAAATGAAGCACCTCAAGTGGATGTTCCTGTACTCAATGTCACACGTTACGTGAATGAAGAAGGTAGCGAAATCAAGGATGCTGAAAAGGGTCTGGTCCCTGCGCCTTCTATGATTGGTGGCACCTATGAATTCACTGGGCGTACAGACACTACTGACGATGGTACCGTTCAAACTCACGTGTATAAAGCCGTTGAACAGGATGTGCCAAATGAGGCTCCTCAAGTAGATGTTCCAAAATTGTTGGTGACTCGTTTCGTCAATGAAGATGGCGACGAAATCAAATCTGCAACCGATGGTTTTGTGAATGCTCTTCCTCAAATCGACCACTACGAGTTTACAGGTGTAACCAAACTGAACGACGGTCAAGATGTTCAAACACACGTTTATCGATTGTCAGTGCACGAAGTACCAAACGAAGCGCCAGTTGTTGAGGTTCCTGAATTAACCATTACACGTCACGTTGATGAATTTGGCAATGATTTGACTGGGGTTGAAAAAGGGCGTCAAGCTCCGAAACCAACCATTCGTGAATACCGATACACGGATCGTACGACAGAAGAACATGGTATTACAACCCACTTCTACACGCCAATCAAACATGAAGTGCCAAATGATGCACCGATTGTTGAGGTTCCTGAATTGACGATTACACGTCACGTGAATGGAAAAGGCGACGAACTACTTCCAATTGAAGAAGGTTCGAACGGACCACGTAAGACAATTGGTGATTACGAATATACAGGTCGCACAGACGTTGAAGGTGGAATCACGACTCACGTCTACGCACCAATCAAACATGAAGTACCAAACGACGCACCGATTGTTGATGTGCCTGAATTGCAAATCACTCGATACGTTGACGAATTCGGCCATGATTTGACTAAGGTTGACAAAGGTCGTCAAGCTCCGAAACCAACCGTTCGTGAATACCAATACACGGATCGTACGACAGAAGAACATGGTATTACCACTCACTTCTACGCACCAATCAAACATGAAGTGCCAAACGATGCACCGATTGTTGAAATCCCTGAACTCTCCATCACTCGCTATGTGGATGGGGACGGTCACGACCTTCAAGACCCTAAACGTGGTCATCATGAACCAGCACCAAACTTGGGTGATTATGAATTCACAGGTCGTACCACGAAGAAAGACGGTATTACCACGCACTACTACCAACGAATTCCACACGTGAATGAACCAAAACGTGAAGTTCCTACAGTGGAAACACCTAAGGACGAACCAAAACGTGAAGTTCCTACAGTTAAAACTCCGAAAGCTGAAGTTCCTGTAGTCGAAACGCCGAAACAAGAAGTTCCTGTCTCAGACGAGCTTCCTCACACGGGTGATGAAGCGGCGTCTACAGGCCTTGCTCTTGGTGTCGGTCTTCTCGGACTATTTGGTTTGGCACGTCGCAAACGTGAAGACTAATCGAAAACAACCACTTTTAGTGGTTGTTTTTTTTGTTGTTTCTTTACATACATGTTAGACGTCTCGAACTATTCGGATTGGCTCGTCGCAAACGCGAAGAATAACAAAAAAAAAACAACCACGGAGTGGCTTTTTTTTTTTAGGTCCTGGTCCATCTGAAGTTTCTTTCATGAGTTAGAATGTGATATACTAGTGATATCGATTAACGTCCCCGGGGTTGAAACCCTGGGATTCCCGTTTACCACATGGTAAACGCGCTCAGTTCTCGTCTCCGACTCACGGATGAGTCAAAGGCGACTGCCAAAGAGCAATGACCTGCTTCAGGTAAAGACCCGATCTCAGTATGTGTCTGAGCTTGGAAGTTTCACAAGAAGGTAGACACACGTCGAAACACATATCTTCCGCCTCAGAACCTCTTTATACTACGTAGAAAGCAGAGGTTTTGTCTTGTGCAGTGACGAAGGAGCGTCAGTCCCTCGGGTTTTACCGTCTTTTCCTTGACAAGGATTAATTAGGTTAGATACCAAGCTAAACGCTCAGTTTCGATTGGGTGTTGAAGGAAGTCCTTCATTTGTTGGTAGAAATCAGGAAAGTCCTGATTGAGTTGTTCTAGTTGGTAGCGACCCTTCTCAATATGTCCAATGAGAAAGGCCGAATAGAGATCGCGCTGTACACCGGTGTATTCATCCGACAGGTCATACACGCGAGTGGAAAGAGATTTTTTATCAAAGGTTTGAGTGATATGGTTGTATTGGCTCGGTTTCACGTCTTTTGGTGAAATGACTTCTACGTCAATGCCAAGTTGGGAAGCTCTTGTTTCAAGAGCTGTTCTGAAGGCGCTAGGAGCAGCTCTTAAAATGGCTTTTCCGTAACGCTTTTTACTATAAGGTCGATTGGTCTTTGGATTAATGCGGATATCTCGACTTCGTTTCTGAAGTCCTTTGATATTCAATTCCTCAATCCGGATGATTGACGCTTGTGAAACGATTTGATTGACCAATTGTCCTTGAAGCTTTTTACGCTCTTCAGATAAGGAACGATAAACCTTGCGTCGTCGATTTCGTAAACGAACTTGTCGATTTGACGGGCGTTTGAATCGTGCACCTTTCTTAATGGTTCCATTTTCCTCATAGCACTCAGGATTATTCACTCGTTGACTATGTTCAATTTTTCGGTCGAGTTGTTTCAGGAGTTTTTCCTTCCGAGTGATGGTTGTAGGTACCAAATCAACCAAGGTAACTTCAGTTGGTGACGCAAAGGCCACCGTTGAAATACCTGGGTCGATTCCGACCACCCCTTCACCTTTAGTAACCTTTGAATGTGGAAACCCCTGACAGACAATCTGTAGGTAATAAACCTTCTTTCCTCGAATGGTCTTTCGAATGATTTGGACATATTTGATTTTCTCGCTACGCATCAAGCTCATTTGTTGGTAGGTATTAAAGGCTTTTTCCGGAATATCTACAAAGGTTGATGCCTTGTGGATATAGAGTCGATAAGCAATACCTGGTTTATCTGAAGGTACTAAACGTGTCGCCTCCGTGTTGACACGATTGCGATAACTAACATCTAAATCGTACTTACTTCTAAACCGTACTTTGTTTGGTTTAACTTGATAGAAAAGAACCTTCTCTAACGTTTGGTAGGCTTGAGCCGCAATCACCTGAATTTCACAGGCCGCTAATTGCTTGTATGATGAACCGGCTTTTCGTCGTTGTTGACTAAGATGAGCCGATAAGCCGAATTCGGTCAATCTATAAGCTTTTCTCAATTCAAAAAGGACTTTGTCATAGCATTTGACTTGTTGAACTAAACCTTTCGCCTTTTTCTTGGCTTTGTTTAATTTGTCAATTCCAGTCTTAGCACGACGTCTAGCTTCTAAAAGTTCTTGATAATAAGGATTTCGCTTGAGGGCTTCAAAACGCCTGAGTCCAAAGCTCAGTGCCTCGTTGTAAGCACTGTTTGTGATACGCAAACTTTTTTCCAACCGTTTGGCAATCGACTCGGGTAACAGAACCTTTGTCGAAACCACATAACTTGAGGTTTGTGCTCGCATGAGACACACCTCCTTTCTATTTACTATCTACAGTATATCATAGATGATATCAAATGTCAAGTTTACAGGCTCAGAAATCAACGAATTTACTTGTCGAGAAATGTGATTGACCGACTTAAATATCCTAAATACGAATCGAACGCAATCATCTTCTTCGACAAAGTTTCCTAACACGGTTTCTTTACATTTCGGTTTTATTGTGATATACTAGTGATATCTAAAAGAAAGGAACTAATTTGCATGCAAATTCGTAAACGTAATCAACTCATTTTGGGGGCGACTGCTTTGGGCGCGCTCGTGGCAACGGCTACAACCGCTCACGCAGAAGAAACCAATCGTCGAGTTGAAAAAATTCCATTTAAAACTGAAACCCGGGAAGATCCAACTCTTGCCAAGGGCGAACGCAAGGTCATCCAGCCGGGTGTCGAGGGTGAAAAAGAAATTGTAACCACGACTACTGCGGATGTTCCGGGTCAAGCCGGTACCGCAAGTGGTCAAGTGTCATTTACAACAAAGGCGTCTGTTACAACGTCAAATGAAATCAAACCTCGTTCAATTTTTGCGATTATTGATAATTCGGGGTCTGTACGTGGTGGTAATGATTCGCGTATTCGCAGTAGCTTCATTCCATTATTGCAAACAATGGGTCCAAACGATCAGATTCAAATTGCAACCTATGGTGTTAACCAAGCGACATCTTATTTCTCTAATGGTGCTAATGATCGCGAGCGCATGGTCACGAAAATGATGAATCGTGATGAGTTCGCCAAGTTAGCTGAAGAGGTTCTATCATCTAAGACGGGTACCACACGTGAGGCTATTTTGAATCAGAAACTTGTCTATGATTTCAAAGGTGTCAAACAATCGGGGTCGTCTTATGAGTTCGAAGATATTTTCGATGCGGCTCGTAATAAAGATTACACGCCTGTAGTCATGCAATTCACAGACAGCTGGGAATATGAAGAAGAAATTGATAGTTCTTTTGCAGAATGGTCTAAAGCTCACGCTAAAACATTCATGTCGGTGATTTATGGTTCTGGTCGTGCTGAGACTGCTATGAAGAAAGCTGGTCACCCAAATATCTTCTTAGCACAAGGCGAATTCACTACTGATTCGGATCAAACGAAGAAAGTTTTGGAACAAATTAAAGCCACTACGACTGAAGTTGTCAAGAAAGGCGCAAACCAAACAGTCAATGTTTCAATTGGCGGTCAAGGTGTCACTGTGACGAAGGCGACCTTGAAGGGTGTTGTTACAAAAGACCTCCCTATTAAGGACGGTAAGGTTGAATTCAGCGAAGCATTGCCTGACGGCTCCTATACATTGGACTACGAAGCTAAGGGTAGTGGTACGTTGAAATCACGTGTCACTGTTGACGGTAAGGAAGTTGGTAATAAAACCGTCGAATTGAAAGGGTCTGCCGGTCAAAAAGGTGAGACGAAGACTGTTGAAAATGTTATCAAACAACCAGTGAATGAAATCATTGCTATCGGAACCCGAGAAGACGCTAAGGTTGACCGCAAAGTCATCAAAATCCCATTCAAGACCATCGAAGAAGAAGATGAAAACTTGAATGAAGGTGTGCGGAAAGTCGTTCGTCCAGGTGTTGAGGGTGAAAAAGAAATCATCACTACGACCACTCCTGGTACAACCGCCACACAAGGTCAAGGTTCTGGGACCATTACGGTGACGACCAAATCATCAACGTCGACTAAGACCGAAACCAAGGGTCGCTCTATCTTCATGCCTGTGGACGGTTCCGGCTCAACAGGCTTTGGTACCCGTAAGAACATCCTCGAAGACTTGGATGCTATCATCAAGAGCTTGAGCGACAAGGACCAAATTCAATTAGCCTTCTATGAAGACAACAATGCCAACTCATACACGTCGTATGGTGATGGTCCGAAAGCGTCACCGACGACTATCATGATGACCAAGGCCCAAGCGGTCAAATTGATTGATTATGTTCAGTCGCATAACACCGGGTACGCATGGGTCGATGCTGTTAATGCTTTGGGTCTACGCGCCAAAAATGCACCAGCCGGAACACCTTACGAGGATATTTATGAGGCCTCACGTGATAAATCCTTAACTCCTGTTATCATTCAGTTAACTGATGGTTGGACTACAGAAGAAGATATTGACCACTCCTTTGCCAAATGGGCTAAAGACCATGCCAAAACTTTCATGAGTATTGTGTATGATACACAAGCGTCAACAGCGAATAAAAAAATGATTGAAGCTGGTCACCCAAATATTTTCTTAGCAGTTCCAAAAGGAAAAGAATTGACAGCGGCTGAACGTAAAGCCGGCATCTTGAAACAGATTGCAGCTACCACAACGGAAACCATTACCAAAGGTGAAGACCAAACCATTCGTGTCACTTTGGGTGGTACTGGCGTCACTGTGACTAAAGCTACTATCAAAGGTGGCTCGCTCAATAAAGACCTGCCTATTAAGGACGGTAAGGTTGATTACAGTGAAAAATTACCTGATGGTACTTACACCATCGAATATCAGGCATCCGGTAACGGTACGCTCACTTCGACCACCTATGTCAATGGCCAACAAGCTAGCACTAAAAACCTTGAATTGAAAGGGACAGCAGGAACTGATGGCAAATCTTCTACTAACGAACGGATCATCAAAGAGCCGGTAGATGAAATCGTCCATATCGGTATCGGCGGCACTGTGACCGAATCCAAGAAAGAACCAATTCCGTTTGCTACTGAAATCATCGAAGATGAAAGCATGATGGAAGGTGAGGAAAAAGTTACCGTTGAAGGAATGACAGGTGAAAAAGAAATTTTGACCACCTACAAGACCAAGAAAGGCCAAAAAGTTGGTGACCCAATTTCAACATCGGAACATGTGACCAAACACATGCGCACCAAGATTATTCACCGTGGGGTGAAAGGTTCTGTGACGGAAAAAGAAAACATCGAGTTGCCATACACAACTAAAATTGTTGAAGATGACACATTACCACTTGGTGAACAAAAAGTTGTTCAAGCGGGTGTCAAAGGAAACAAAGAAGTCACTCGTACATGGACCACTCAACGTAAGTTAAAAGTTGGGGATCCAACGTCGACTGAAAAGGTGACGAAAGAACCTGTTGAAGAAATCATTCATGTGGGAACTCGTGAAGGTGTTATGGATACTGAGTATGAAGTGATTCCTTACGAAACTCGCTATGTTGACGATCCAACTCTCGAAGCTGGTAAAGAAGTGGTTGTGGTCGAAGGTGTGAATGGTCAAAAAGCTATTAACAAATTCTACTCTGTTTCTAAAGGCAAAGTTGTGTCTGAAATTGAGGCTCAAGAACACGTACTTCGTCACCCAACCGACAAGGTCATTCACCGTGGTACTGGTGTGAAACCAGAAGCTCCTAAAGTGGAAGAACCTAAGGTTGAAACACCTAAAGTGGAAGAACCTAAGGTTGAAACACCTAAGGTAGAAGAACCTAAAGTTGAAACACCTAAGGTAGAAGAACCTAAAGTTGAAACACCTAAGGTAGAACCTAAGGTTGAAACCCCTAAAGTTGAAACTCCTAAGGTAGAAACACCTAAAGTTGAAACTCCTAAGGTAGAAACTCCAAAAGTGGAACCTAGGGTAGAAGCACCTAAGGTAGAAACTCCAAAAGTGGAACCTAAGGTAGAAACACCTAAGGTAGAACCTAAAGTGGAAACACCTAAGGTTGAGAAACAAGCACAAAGCGCGAAAGAACTTCCAAAAACTGGAGACGCTGGCATGCTAACCAGCCTCTTCGGTACTGGTTCGATTGCTCTTGGTGGATTGTCTGTCCGTCGGAAACGCCGGAAATAGAAAATCAGTTCCGAACTACGAAATCAAGCCAATGGCTTGATTTTTTTTTTCAATATTACGTGCAATTTTGCTGGTTTTGTGATATACTGAAGATATAATGTAGAAAGGATTAAGTTTTCATGAAACAATTAATGAAATCTTCGGCCATGGTCGGTTTGACAACCTTGTCAAGTCTCATGGCTACGGGAACTGCATCTGCAGATACACAAGACCTCGCACTCCATGAAAAGGGAGACGATGTCAAAATGGAAGCATGGCGCACAGATGTTGCCCGCGTAGAGGCTGAGAATGCTCAGGCGGAAGCTGATGCTAAAAACGCAGCGGCAACCACTACTGACAGCGCCACTACAACTACCACTTCGGATGATAGTGAAAAACGTGAAGCCATGGAAGAACGCAATCGTGTCTTGCGTAATCAATACCACGAAAAATATCGTGATTATATGGACGCTGTAAACGAGGGGCGCACCGATGTTCCTGAACCAGCTAAACCGGTTTATGAAACCATGTTACCTGCGTCTAAAGCAAGTAAAGCAACTTCTACCGACTTTACGATTGTTCGTTGGGATGAAAAAGCCCTACCAAAAGGCCCACAATTGGACTTTTACAAGGAAACTGGTGATTCTACTGAAACTAAACCAACAACACCAGTAACACCGACTAAACCTAAAGGTGAAGCTCTTGCTGAAGCTCCAACTCCTGAAAATGCGTTGACCTTGTCTGACGGCCTCACGTCATCAAGTGATTCTAAAGAGGTTGCAGGTGACATTCCGACACCGGACAATGCCTTGACCAGTGCTACCGAACAAAAGTCTAAAGAAGCTATTGCCGAAGCTCCAACACCAGAAAAAGCTGACGGAGCTGACACACACCTTGATAAAAAAGAGGACCAAACATCGAAAGATACCAAAGCGCCAACGAAAACATCTTCAGGTGACTCGGTCAATACCGCCAAAATGGACAAGAACAAATTAGTGAAGGTTCGTTGGGTGGATGCTTCAGGAAAAGACCTCAAAACTGCTGAAAGCGCGTCACCAGCTAATTTACCAACTCATGGCGACATTGATGGCTACAACTATGTAACCGCACGCCAAGATGATAAAGCGGGTGAAGTGCTGTATGTGTTTGCGAAAAAATCAGGTGATGAAGTTAAAACATCATCTAAAGAAGCGGAACAACAAGCTCCAGCTAAACAAGAAGCTAAACAAACACAACCTACTCAACAAGCACCATCAGCTAGTGCACCAGCTGCTCAAACACCATCAGCGAGTGCACAACCAGCACTAGCGTCCACACCGCAAGCCAAACCAGCTCAAGCTTCTGCACCACAAGCGACTAAGACATCTGAACTCCCAACTACGGGTGATGCAGGAAGCATCTTAGGGGTTTTGAGTGTATTGCCTGCAGCACTTGCAGGACTTGCCCTTCGTAAGAAACGCGAAGACTAATCTAAGGGACGCAAGTCCCTTTTTTACTTTGTCAACGAATCAATCGAAGACACCTCGTAGGTGTCTTTTTGTTCGCTAAATCCGAACATTGGCCTTTTTATTATACCGGCCAAGTTTGTGAATCGGACGAATTTGGATGCAAATTTGGATTTTTTGGAAGCGTTCTCAAAACGCGGTATAAAGGGCTTTTGGATTGTTTGAACATCAAAGCATCGATTTCACAAAAAAAATTTTTTCTGACCACTCATCAAAATTTTTCTAACTTTTTTTCAAAAAATAAGAGGTTAGAGTGAAAAGTCAGGTATACCAGCGCTTGTAAGCGCTAACAAGTTCTCCAAATTTCAATCCAATTTTCTCCAAATCTCTCCAAATCCTCCAAAAACGGCTAATTTATTCGAATTAAATCGTATTTTTGGGGTGTTTTGGACCATTGTTCGGGACGTCCCGAACGTTTTTCCAATCCAAGTGGTAAAATCACTCATCTTCGGGCTAAACGTTCAAAATTCGGTTGCCTCCTTTACTTGCGCAGCCAGTTAATTTGTGATATAATTGTGATATCAAATGAAAGGATCAATCGATGGAAAAATTAGTCATTATTTGTGAAAAACCATCTGCCGCTCGAGCTTTTGCGACCGCCTTAGGTGGGCGTACCGGCACCTTTGAGGGTGATGAATATGCCATTACGAACTTGTATGGACATATTATGGAACTCGGTAAGCCTGCTGAAGTTGCCGTCAAAGCCTACAAAGAGACGGTTGGTGATTTTGGTAACACACAAGGAATTCCATGGTCTCCTGATTATTTCAACTTTTATGACAAAAAAGTGAAACCAAATGTCGGAGACTTTACGGGTTATACGGATGCCTATAAGGCTGTCCAACAATATCTCAATGCTGGATATATTCCTGTTATCGCGAGTGACATTGACACCTATGGTGAAGGTGACTTACTGGTTCAAGAAATTCTCGACTCTCTTCATTATAAAGGGAAACGCTATCGTGAATACCATGTCTCTGAAACACCAAAAGATGTTCAAAAAGCCATGCGTGAGAAAAAGGAAGTAACTGACAAAGACCCAGCTTATATGACAGGGTTCACGCGCTCAGCCTGCGATTTCTTGACCCAACAATACACACGGGTTGCAACCATTGCCATTCAACAGCAAGGATATCAACTCCCAGCTGTTGTGCCCTTTGGTCGTTTGCAGTCAGCGATTTTGACCATTGTCGGAGAACAGTTGGATGCGATTAAGGCCTACAAACCATCTTCTGTGTGGGAAAGTCGATACAAGCTCGATAACCTCATTCTGACAGCGCCTGATCTCCCTCAGTTTGCAACCAAGGAAGAATGGGAAGCTGGAGGGTTACCGCTTCAAGCTAAGGTCAAAAAGGTTAAGGAAGTACCGGGGTCAACCAAACCTCCGAAACCACTTAATTTGACCAAGTTGTCTGCTATTATGAGCGGGCATGGTATGTCAGTCAAACGAACCCTTGAATTGGCACAGAAAATGTATGAGAATGGGGACGGCTCCGGTCGAAATTACCTATCCTACCCTCGTGCGGAAGAAGATTACGTCACAACTGAACAATTCAATGCTTTTCTCCCTCATGTGGATGAATACATTCAGTTGCTTGGACTACCTCAAGCGGCCTTTACACACCGAACGCCTCGCCCAACCCACGTCAAGGACTCTGGTGCCCACGGTGCTCTTCGTCCAGATGCGGTGCCAAAAAGCTTAGATGAACTCGATGCCAAGTTTGGTAAAGGTGCAGGGCTTCTCTACAAAACTGTTACCGAACGGTTCCTTCTCATGTTTCTTGAAGATACGGAATGGGTTCGGCATGAGTATGAAACGGTTGATACGACACCCGTATTTAAAGGAAATGTCAAGGTCATTACCAAACAAGGGGTAGTCGATCCTGATGCGGAACCTGAAGATACAGTGACCACGCTTCCTGATTTGAACAAGATGGCGGAACTCTACCCGCATGAAGTGAAATCTGTGAAGCCAGCTAATCCAACCACGGCTTGGTTATTGAAACAGCTCGTTAAGCATGATGTTGGTACCGCTGCCACACAAGCAAAGACCGTATCTGATATGACGGGTGCTACAGCCAAACATCCCCTCAAAGATGGTAAGGTCTTGAGCTTATCGATTCTTGGTCAAATTGGTTATGAAGCTGCGAAAGGTACCCTTATCGGTTCCATTCAAGGAACACGCTTCATGCAGGAATGTATCACGGCTGTTCGCAAAGGTGTCTTGACACCTGAACAAGCGATGAAGAAGTTCTCGGAAGCTATTACCAAAGATATGGAAGTCCTTCGGTCGAAATCTTACAATTTAGATGGTCTCGGATTACCGAAGAAAAAACCAAAAGAAATTGCTCAAGGGGTGTGGAACGGTCAGACCATTCAATTCAACCGTCAGTATTCTAGCCATCGCTTCACGGACCAAGAAGTAGAACAGCTTCTCGCTGGTCAAAGCTTAACCATTGAAATCACGACCGATAAAGGAACCTTTAAAGTGAAAGGTGCTCTTGCCAATCAGGAATACCAAGGTCGTCGCTATGTCGGCTTTAAGGGTGAATTCGTTCGGGATGATTTAGCTGAAGGCGTATGGCAAGGTAAACCAATTCGATTCAAAAATCAATTTGCCGGTCATCTCTTTACACCAAGTGAAATTCAACAATTGTTGAATGATGAAACCATCACCTTTACAACTGAAAAAGGGTCCTATACAGGTAAATTGGAAGTCCAAACCTATCAAGGTCATCAATATGTCGGATTCAAAGCCCAATTCCCTAAAAAGGAAGGTTATGTCTATGGCCAATTTAAAGGTCAGGAAATTTCCTTCAAAGGTGAATTTATGGGTTACCGATTCACGGATGATGATATTAAAAAATTGCTAGCCGGCACGAAAATTGCCTTCAAGGGTAAATCGAAAGCAGGTAAAGAAATGATGGTTGCTGGTGGATTGGAACAACAAACCTACCAAGGACGCAAATTCTGGGGCTTCAAACCGGAGTTTGATAACAAGGAAGGTGGTTTTGGGGGCTGATGACAGGCACGGCGCCTTGTCTACCGATTCAGTCTGATACAATATTAGTGGATGACATGATGTCCCTCGTTACATCCTTTTCAGGCAAGCTCTATGGATTGCGTTCAAAAAGAAACAGGAGAAACACAATGCTCAACAATGGACACTTGAAGAACTTGAATAACGCGAGGCAGACTAGTTAATTCCTCGGTTCTTAATGTAGGCAGTCACTGTATCGTGAGAACGCTCAGAAACTGTGCAGATAAAGTGAGAGCGAGACCAAAAATAAGGTTTCCAATAGAAAGGTTTAAGGAATTCGGCAAACTCTTTGCGTAATAGTCGAGATGTTACGGTTTTGTATGTATTTACTAACTTGCTGAGTTGGACTTGAGGTTTTGCGCTAAACAAAATGTGAATGCGGTCTTTATCTGTGTTCACTTCTATATCAAAAAGGAGGATGTCAAGATGCACATCACAAGTTCATATAAAATGAAGTTGACCGGTGATTTAAAAGCCTTAGAAACATCAATTAGCATCTACCGTGACGCTTTGCGAGTGTTGATTCCAATTATCAATGACAATTGGGAAACCTTGAGTGAATACGAATTCTCCAATCAGAAATATAACTGCATTGAGAAATGGATTCATAATACCAAAGAACATCAAGCGCGATATCCCTTTGACGAACAGTTTCCGAAGTTTCCAAGCTATCTAAGACGGAGTGCCATTGCACAGGCTCTTGGCATCGTCTCTTCTTATCGTAGTAACTTAGCGAATTGGGAAGAGGAACCCAAAGGACAAGCACCACAATTGAGTTTAAATCACTATGCTTATCCCGCTTATTATAAAAATAACCTTTTTCGCAATTTTGACCCAATCAAACAAACCATTGAACTCAAAGTATTCAAAAATGGCGATTGGGTTTATGAAACTACAAACTTAAAACCTCTGATTGCACCTATTACCTGACCTATTTAACCGGTAAGGAACAAAACGTCCCTATCATTCAGAAGAAAGGACACCGTTTTTATGTTGCCTTTTCGTATGAGGAAGACGTTTCTTTGGTGAAAGAAGAATCCATCAGCAAAATCTGTGCCGTGGATTTGGGTTTAAATACGGACGCTACGTGTACCATTATGGGCCAAGACGGTACGGTTTATGCACGAACATTCATTTCGTTTAGCAAAGAGCACGACCGACTTAACACACAACTAGGGCGTATCAAACGCAATCAAAAACGTGGTTCCCGTCACAATAAAAGGCTTTGGCGGAGTGTGGCTGGAATCAGCCAAGATATTGCCGATAAAACAGTTCAAGCTATTCTTGACTTTGGAAACGAATATGGCGTAGACGTCTTTGTTCTTGAGTATTTAGATTTCAAGGGCAAAAACATTGTCAAACGTGCTCATTTCTGGCGATACAAACGCATTTATAAGGTGCTATCTCAACGAGCACATCAATGCGGCTTACGAATTGCTCGAGTAAACGCGCGATATACCAGCCGATTAGCCTTCGATGGGTCAGGATGGTCTAAACGTGGGCGGGAAATCGCACCCGAAACACCTTATGCCCTTATGGAATTTCCAAACGGCAAAACTTACAATGCGGATTTAAACGCATCTTATAACATCGGGGCTAGATACTTTATCCGGCACCTATTAAAAACCGTTACGGTGACGCAACGGTTAGCACTTGAGGCAAAAGTCCCTCAGGTAGCTAAGAGGAGCACCTGCACCTTGTCTGACCTCATTAACCTAAGAAGTGAATTTGTCGCTTTAGCGTCAAAAACTCAGGCTTAGGTCGTATGGTCAGAGAAGGAAGTCTGTCATTGGGAAGAAGCTGAAACCGCGGAACCCGACGACAGAAGCGCCATCCAAACGTCTTTGGGTGGTGAGGCTTCACAAATTGCTAGCTGGCACGAAAATTGCTTTCAAAGGGAAATCGAAAGCCGGCAAAGAAATGATGGTTGCTGGTGGTTTGGCACAACAAACCTACCAAGGCAAAAAATTCTGGGGATTCAAACCGGAATTTGACGAGAAGAAGGGCGGATTTGGTGGATGATGAAACCCGTGCAAACAACAAGAAAGGAGCTTTGTAACTTATGATTGAAATCGTACGCAAGGCCACAACGACGGACCTCTTCCGTCACTTATTTCCATTTTTCCTTGTGATTCTAGCTTTTGCTGGTTTCACAACCTACATTGTTCGCAGTCCGAAAGACAAGTTTCAAGGAAACGTGAGACAAATTCTTCTCGGTGTCGGTTTCGTGGGTGCACTGTTCACTGGTGTGATTGGACTTTTGAGCAATCCTTCTTATTATAAGGTAACGGACAAATACCACACGATTGTCCATGTTAAAGAAAGCTCCATGAGTGTTGACATTGTGGACGAAGCGGCTAAATCACGTGGACTGCTGTTCCGTGTTCAGGACCATGGTAGTAAACAAGTTCGTAAAACCTTGGGGATTACGGATGCGGATGATGACCGCGTTTTGTTAACGTGGGAAGATAAAGGTCCTCATGTCATTTCGGTGAAACCGAAGACCATTAACCTTCGTACCGATGACTATAAGGTTGACGCTAAGGTCAAAGAAGCCCTTAACAAAATTGTCGATAGCATGGCAGGGGCCTTCAAAGATTTGGCTGGTCAAACCGACGGTTCAACTAGTGAGCAAGAATCAACGGATGAATCAACATCATCTGATGATACGAAAGATGAGCCCTTCGTAGACGATCCGGAAGAATCCTCCCAACCAGCTGTGTAAAAATTTTAAAATTTTTGCTCAAGAAACTTGACGCTGAGATAGGGATGTGATATACTAGTGATATACAAAAGAAAGGATGCTTTCGATGAAAATTTATAAAGAATATGTCATCTTAGGTGTAGCCCTTCTTGGTGCCTTAGTTATTGGTACAATTTATCTAACGGCGCCTGAGGACCACCGTCCAACTGTTGACAATGTGATCCCCACGCCTTTAGATGTTTCGGCTCCGACAGATTCTGCTCAAGACTCTAAGGATTCGTCCCAACAAACAGAAGAAAGGACAGACGAAGGAACAAATCCGTCTGATGGTACAACTGATGCGCTTCCAAGCTAATGTGACCTTCCGTGACCATGAACCAAAAGCGGTTGAGGACACACGTATCAAAGATTCGCTTGTGAACCTGCTTTCCCTCATTAAAGATAGCAACCCTGAGTTGCTTCAAGAGGCGATGAACAGTCTTCAAGCCACCAACTAAGAAAGGAATAGAACACATTACATGCTAGTACAACACGCAACACCAAGCACGTTAGAAGAATCACAAGATCAACTTCTCCTTGCTGGTAGCAAGATCACCTTTACGGATATCTATAATAAAGAAATGGAAATCCCTTTGGTGAGAGGGAAATACTATCGCGCAGATGACGTGGATAATACATTTATTCTATTAAATGGTGTTTTGACCGATGTCAGTCAACAAGCGTTTCGTAAAAACAAACAAATGGTTGATTTACAGGAAGAAATCACTCGTTTACAGGATGAACTGGCCCAAGAAAAAGCTGAACAAGCTCAACGCGCTGATGATTCCGAGCGTGTTCAAACGCTAATCGCACAGGTTGACCAACTTCAAGAAGCTCTAACGAAACGTGAGAACGATTTGAAGACCTTGGCCATTGCATCCAAGAAGAAAATCACTCACCAAGATCAACTCATCCAACAACTCAATCAGGAAGCTGATGAAATGGGTGACTTGATTGAACAATTGGTTGCTAAAATCCATACACTTGAAGCACCCAATGAATAACAGAAAGGAAATTCCATGACACAAGTGGTAAAACAAAATAAACGCAAAAAACAAATTTTGATGGCTATGGGAATTGTTGGCGCTGCTAGCGTTGCAACGCTTGCTCAAACAGCACATGCAGATGCACAAACACAAACAGCAGAAGGATTCGACTTGACGAAGCAAGCAACTACTTCACCATTCCCTGTTATGTTTGACCGTCCAAGTGGTGTCAATGCCGCAGCTCTTGCTGGTGCTGTTCGTACCCTTGGTACCGATTCAAACCTCTATGCATCAGCTCTTAAAGCTGTTCCAGAATTGGGACAAGCAAATATCAATAGCTTGCTCAATGATGCGCTTTCTGACAATGCCGCAACAGCGAAAACAGCTCGTGGAACCATTTTGAAACTCATCAACTGGTATAACAGCCTTGGTGGTTTCCAAATCAAAACGCAAGACGGAAAAGCTTATACCGTTGACAATTTGGACGAACCAATTAACACTATTGCTGTTGGATTTGCAAATCCAGAAGCCAACAAAGCAGTATCCGATAAAATCCAAAAAGACTTCGGAAACATCAAAACAACGGGTGATGTGATGAAAGCTCTTGATGCTCACAAAGCTGGATTGTCTGCTGCTTACAAACAAGCCTTTGACGCCTATGCGGCTAAAGTCAATGCGAAAGACGCTGACCTAGCAAAATTGACAGAGTATGAAGCCTTGAAGCCACTCCTCAATGCTTATGAAGGTCTTTACGCAAATGGTGCCGCAGCACTTCGTGGTGAATTGCTTGCGCAAAATGGTACGAAAGAAGCCGCTGTTGCCTTCTTCGAATCAGCTGTCATCACTGGTCAAATTGATAACAAATCAAATGGTGATACGGACCAAAACCAACCTAAGAACGTGAAAACTCGTTGGGTGGATACGGAAGGTAAACCACTTGCTCCAGAAGAAACTGGTAAAGACTTCAAAGGTGAAAAAACGTTTGATGGCTACCGTATCCGTGAATCACGTACCGAAAATGGTATTCGTACTTACGTTTACGAAAAAATTCAAAAACCAGTAGAACCTAAAAAAGGTCCAGATAAAACCATCTGGGTTGACAAAGAAGGTAAAACTCTGAAAGCTGAACAAGAAGGCCAACACCCCGATAAAGAAGGGGACGACATTCCAGGTTACCGTTTGGTTCAAACCAAAACTGAAAAAGGAACAGATGGTTCTGTGAAAGTGACGAACATTTATGAAAAAGTTCGTAAACCAGATACTTACTGGTTTGACAGCGAAGGTAAAGAATTGAAACCGGTTGCTAAAGAACAAAGCCTTCCTGATAATGATGGCGTTTCAGATGTTCCGGGTTACCACTTGATTCGTGCTTACACGGTTACAAAAGCTGACCTTGCCGGAGACCTTAAAGGTTCTAAATTCCAAGAGGGTGACATCATCAACATCTACGAGAAAGATGCTGAAAAACCTGTCGAAAAACCTAAACGTACTACTTGGGTAGACGAACAAGGTAATAAATTGAAAGACCCTCAAGATGGGGAACACCCAGACAAGGAAGGGGACGACGTACCGGGTTACACACTTGTTCGTATCGACAAAGATAAAGACGGTAACGTAACAAACGTCTACAAGAAAACCCCTGAAAAACCTGTTGAAAAACCTAAGAAAACAACTTGGGTGGATGAGCAAGGTAATAAACTCAAAGACCCTCAAGATGGTGAACACCCAGATAATGAAGGTGACGATGTACCGGGTTACACTTTGGTTCGTATCGACAAAGATAAAGACGGCAACGTAACAAACGTGTACAAGAAAGCCGAAAAACCTGTTGAAGAAGTTCAAACCAAATGGGTTGACGAACAAGGTAATCAGTTGAAAGAACCTCAAAAAGGTGCACATCCTGACGTAGAGGGTGATGATGTTCCGGGATATAAAATCCTTCGTACTATCAAGGACGAAAAAGGAAATATCACTAACGTCTACGAAAAAGTGAAAACTCCTGAAAAACCTAAGAACACTACTTGGGTTGACGAACAAGGAAACCAATTGAAAGAACCTCAAGAAGGTGAACATCCTGATAATGAGGGTGATGACATTCCGGGTTACCAATTGGTGAAAGTAGACCATGACAAAGATGGTAACGTCATCAACATCTACAAGAAAGTTGCTAAGAAAGTAACGACTCACTGGGTAGATAAAGATGGTAATCGTCTTGCACAAGACGTGACTGGTGAAGAATTTGACAAACAAAAAGACTTCCCAGGTTACCATTTAGCTGATGTCCGCACATCTAAAGACGGCACTGAAAAATTCTACATCTATGAAAAAGATGAAGCTCCAAAAGCTAAAGAATTGCCAAAAACTGGTGATGTGAGTGGACTTGCTGGAGTTGTTGGTACAGCTCTTCTAGGTCTTGGTGGACTTGGCTTCCGTCGCAAAAAAGGCAAAAAAGCTGAATAAAATGTAAAACCGAGCGTAAAATCGCTTGGTTTTTTTTTTGATATATGATATAATAGTGATATATGAAAGTAGCAGATTGCCAAGCGATCTGTATTAAAGAAAGGAACCAAAACTACATGAGTCTTTTGAAAACAAAAACAGCTCTTGTTCTAGCCGGTCTCGGAGGTCTTTCAGCTGTACAAACAGCCAAGGCCGATGAAGCTACTCCAGCTAGTCGCACGACTGATAAGGTCGGTCACCTTGATGTATCGGTGGATGACCAATCCCTTCGTGATGCTATTTCACTAGCAGAATCACAAGGTGTACAAGTGTTCCGTGATGAAACACGTGTCCGTACAGGAAATGCGTCTCAAACCACTAAACACATCAAAGAAGCGGAAGACTATTACAAAGAACGTGCCAATAGTTTGACAGCAGTCACCAATAAATACAAGGCTGACCTTGCGACCTATAACCAAAAGGTAAAAGAAAATGAAGCTGTAGCGAAAGCTGCTAATGCTGAAGTCGATGCCTATCGTACGAACCTGTCAGCTGTTGGTCGTAGCATTACCTTTACGTCTAAGACGTACTCAGACGCTGACAAGCAAACCGCTCTCGCTAACCTCAAACAAGCGGTTAAAACTGGTGAGCAAGTACGTGACCTTCGCGCAGCGATTGCTGATTATGAATCCCTACAAAATTCATTCGTTGGCTTCCAAACACAAGCTGACCAAGGAAATATCAAAATCAGCCGTGAAACTGTAACGGTCAAAACCGCCCAAGATTTGGCCAAATACCGTGATGAAATTACCGCTTCAAACAAGAAATTGACGGATTATGTCAATAGTTTGGGTAGTGCTAATGGTACAGTGGCAGAAGACAAGAAACCAAGCTTTAAGCTCTATACCTTTGTTATTGACCCTGCTTTGCTAGCTGAATTCAACAAACCAGTTGAAGCTCCAAACTTTGAAGCAGCGCCGGTTGAAAAGGTTGCCGTGCCTCAATTCACCTACGCCTTCTATGATATCCGCCAAACAAGCGATGCAGGGGCAGACATTGAAAACAAAGACGGTGAAAAAATCACGATCAAATCAACGGCGAAAGATGGCGGAAACGTTCATCAAGCCATGGTTAATCAAACCATTGCCATTGCAACAACCAATGATCCACTTCCAGCTGGTCGTTGGGACAAATACCATGTCTTGACGGTATCTGTCAACTTGCCAAAAGAAAACGTTGAACTCAATGAGGAATTGACCAAATCACAAAATCCAAATTGGACAACTGAAATCAACAAGGAAACTGGAAAAGTTACTTTCCGTGCAACTGATGATTACTTGGTCGAAATCAACCAAAATCAACGTACCCGTCAAGGTACCATCGGGGGTATGATGAATCAAGCCTTTGATTACAAGGTTCCAAACATTTTTGTGAAGTTGCTCAAGGATAATACGGATTATGAATTCTCAAGCGACGTCATGATTAACCATGAATACAAAGCTAACTCTGGTAGCGTTCATGTTCGTACAGATCAAGCTGACCCACAAAAACACAACAAGAACGATAAGGGTGTTGTGATTGATGGTAAAACCGTCTTCTTCGGTTCAACCAACAACTACAACATCACTTGGGACTTTGACCAGTACAAAGGTGTCAACATTGACAAAGAAATGCAAGAAAAAGGCCTTGACCTCCTTGATTTCTATCCATCGGATGCCCTTAGCTTCAATCCTAAGAAACACAAAATCCTCCTTCAAGACGGTGGCACAACCATTGCAGTCGGCCAAGAAGATGGTACCTTTAAGGATGGAAACGGTAAAACTGTTGACGGTTTATCATGGAGCCAAGTAGATAGCTATAATGGTATTGACCGTAAAGGTCCAGCTATTAAAGTGTCTATCAAGGGTTATGACCATCCATACTATAAGACCTATGTGGAACAAGGTAAATCCCTCAACGTGGTGATTCCTATGGCAACGAAAATTGTCGACCAAACTCCTGGTGTTATCGGTGGGGTTTACGGTGGAAATACCTATACCAACGTGGCTTATCAATCTGACTTTGGAAACATTTACAAATCAAATGAAGTGACCAACACCGTGACTACCATGGATCCACGTAAGGATGCGGTTCTTGCTGTGTCACAACTCGAATCGCTTGATTTGAAAGCTAATCCAAAAGCAGCTATTGAGCACAAGACCTTCTTCCAATATCGTGCGTCTGGTTCTAAGATTGCCCTTGATATTCTAGGCCGCGCACCGGAAACATACTCAATTACCGATGCCTTCCACAATGCTGACCAATATGATGGGGTTTACTTCGTTGAATCAAATGGTGAAATCCAATTCAAACCGGGCACACCTCTTTATGCCAAATACCGCAAACACGGTGGTAAACTTCCAAAAGATAGTGATGTAACCAAATACACCACACAAACAATCGTGCGTGATGTATCGAAACGTGGTGCCAATACACCAACTAAGGCAACCAGCGATGCTGATGGTTTGATTACCATTGTCAAAGTGGACTTTGACCAAGACTTCCTTGACCAAATCGATCCAGAAAAATCAACCTTCCAAATGGATGTCTTCTTCCAAGCCAAACGTGCGAAGAACGTTCAACGCGTCAATAACATTTTCCAAGAAGAAGTGAATGGCTTGATGTTTGACTCGACTGAAACTGTCACGAACACATCTGATAACGCAGTTGATACGCTTCGTAAAGATGTGGACGGTTTAAGCAACAGCTTTGGTTCAACCTTGTCTGTTATCCGTCGTGAAGTACAAAAGAACGCTGATACCATTGTGGCAAATAAACGCAACCAAGATGCGTTCAACAAATCCATCGTTGAAACCTTGGCACAACATCATCGCCAAATTGATGAAAATACGGCTACGATTTTGTCAGTCCGTCGCTTAGCGCAAAACAATGCGGCACGACTTGACGTCATTGAACCGAAACTCGTTCAAACGGATTCTGAATTGACCATCTATGTACCAACAGTTCGTACCGATGCAGACGCCCTTCTTTATGCAACCAATCACGGTATTGCGGCAGGAAGCATTAAAGAAATCAAGCTCAATGCGGCAAATCGTTACGTAGTGGTGTACAACACTTCTAAAACAGCCATCAATGGTGGTCCTGAAGCTCTTGCTCGCCCAGAACATGTGGATAAAGTAGCTCAATTCATGAAGACCATTGCCATCCAAAACCAATCCAACCGTGCAAGCGCTGATAAAGCGGCTCAAGCACAAGGAATTGACAAGGACAAAGTGGCTGCAGTTGATGTGGATGGTTCAACCTACAATTATGTGGTCGATACGCGCGAAGACGTGAAATCACCTGTCGCACCAATCGAAGCACCAAAGGCTGAAAGCTTTACGCTTGATATCCCTGTCGCTTATAGCGAAGGATACAAGGTGAAAGCCCTTCAAGATGAACGTCTGAAACCATATTTGGCTTCCGCCAAATACACTACCGATACCAATTATCGCTTGGTTCTAAACCTGGTTGGTACAATGACCAAAGAGGGGTTGGAACAAATGATTCAAGGGATTGTTGCAGAATATGCACCAAAAGCCTGAGTTAAACCAGTCGATTGACTGGTTTTTTGCTTGCTTTGTCTGTTGAACCTGTAACAACTTGACGTTTGCTATCCGTTATGATATACTATTGATAAGACAGATATAGAAAGGAGGATGTCAATATGCACATCACAAGTTCATATAAGATGAAATTGACTGGCGATTTAAAAGCTTTAGAAACAACCATCAACATCTATCGTGACGCTTTACGATTGTTGATTCCGATTATCAATGACAATTGGGGAACCTTGAGTGAATACGAATTTGCTAACCAGAAATATAACCGCATTGAGAAATGGATTCATAATACCAAAGACCATCAAGCGTTGTATGCCTTTGATGTACAGTTTCCAAAGTTTCCAACTTATCTCAGACGAAGTGCTGTTGCAACCGCTCTTGGCATCGTCTCTTCTTATCGTAGTAACTTAGCGAATTGGGAAAAGGAACGGAAAGGACAAGCTCCACAATTGAGTTTGACCCACTATGCTTATCCTGCCTATTATAAAAATAACCTTTTTCGCAATTTTGACCCAGTCTAACAAACGGTTGAACTCAAAGTGTTCAAAAATGGTGATTGGGTATTCGAAGTTTATCAACTGAAAATTTCTGACTGCGCCTATTATCAAACCCATTTAACGGATAAGAAACAAAACGTTCCGTTCATTCAGAAAAAAGGACGTCGTTTTTATGCAGCCTTTTCTTACGAAGAAAAAGTTGAATTGGTGAACGAGGAATCCATCAGCAAAATCTGCGCCGTGGATTTGGGTTTAAATACAGACGCTACGTGTACCATTATTGGCCAAGACGGTACGGTTTATGCACGAAAATTCATTTCGTTTAGCAAAGAGCACGACCGACTTAATACACAACTAGGGCGCATCAGGCGCAATCAAAAACGTGGTTCCCGTCAAAATAAAACTCTTTGGCGTAGTGTAGTCGGAATCAGCCAAGATATTGCTGATAAAACCGCCAAGGCTATCCTTGACTTTGGAAATGAACACGGCGTTGATGTGTTTGTTCTTGAGTATTTAGACTTTAAGGGCAAAAACATTGTCAAACGAGCCCATTTCTGGCGTTATAAACGCATTTATAAGGTGCTGGAACAACGAGCTCATCAATATGGCTTACGAATTGCACGTGTTAATGCACGCTATACCAGCCGATTAGCCTTTGATGGTTCTGGTTGGTCTAAACGTGGGCATGAAATTGCACCCGAAACACCCTACGCCCTTATGGAATTTCCAACTGGCAAAACTTACAATGCGGATTTAAACGCATCTTATAACATCGGGGCTAGATACTTTATCCGGCACCTATTAAAAACCGTTACGGTGACGCAACGGTTAGCACTTGAGGCAAAAGTCCCTCAGGTAGCTAAGAGGAGCACCTGCACCTTGTCTGACCTCATTAACCTAAGAAGTGAATTTGTTGCTTTGACAACAAAAACTCAGGCTTAGGTCGTATGGCCAGAGAAGGAAGTCTATCATTGGGACGAAGCTGAAACCGCGGAACCCGACGACAGAAGCGCCATCCAAACGGAGTTTGGGTGGTGAGGCTTCACAATTTGGTGAAAACCATTATCAATGCATATGCTAAAAGTGTAAAACCATCCTTGATGAATATGCTAGAAAAGCATAGGCTTATCCAAGAAAAACCAGTCAAGTGACTGGTTTTTGCTTGCAATTTAGATAGAAAAGTGATATACTAGTGATATAAATAAAGAAAGAAAGGTAGGACCTATGCTCGAATCAGTATATGACTCCGTTGAATTCGAAGGTGCAAAAAAACTACGGTCTTATCGTAAAACCCTTAAGAAAATCAACCAATTAACAGACCATTATCGAAAGCTCTCTATTGAGGACCTTGAAACAGAAGCCAAGAACTTTGGCACGATTGATCTAAAAAATAAGAAAGAAATTATTCGGCTCTATGCCTTGGGTCGTGAAGTGTGTTACCGCCTGCTCGGTAAATTCCATTATGACGTACAAATTCTAGGGGCACTTGCGGCTCTTGAACGCCAAATGGTCCAAATGTCAACCGGTTCAGGTAAAACCTTGACCTTGATTTTGCCGACATTGGCTTATGGATTAACCCATAAAGGTGTTTCGGTCCTTACCGTCAACGAATATTTGTCTGAGCGTGACTGGAAGGAAACCCGTGTTATTTATGACTTTTTCGGTTTGACTAATAGCTATACCAACAATAATGAAAGTCCCATGGCACAACACCAAGCCTTTAACTGTGACATTACCTACTGTACCAATTCAACGTTAGGATTTGCCTATCTGAACTCCGCGCTTGCGTCAGGTATCGGTCATGATGTGAAGCCGATCGCACGACCACTTCATGCGGCCATTATCGATGAGGTGGATGAAATCCTCATGGATGATGCTCGAAACCCCCTCATTATTGCCCAAAGTGTGGATATGGGTGCCCGTCTTGATACTGTTGAACACAATGGTCGTACCTATAAGGTGTCAGACATTCTCGATAAATTACGAAACTTAAAGGCTCTCGACTATCACGACGATGATAAGGGTCAACCGAGTATCGGGGACAAAGCGTGGGATGAAATTTATGAACTGTTTGACTTAGATGATACAGTTTTTGAGAACCGACAAATGGTGCATGTCATTCACAACTCCATTGAAGCCATTTTCAAACAAAAAGCCTACGAGGATTATATCGTTGCCCCTGAACCTGATCCGGACTCTGGAAGTCGTGTCATCTTGATTGACAAAGCGACGGGGCGTTTAGCTCGTGGACGAACACTGAACGATAGCCTTCATTCTTTTGTCGAAATGAAAGAGGGTGTTTTCACGGGTGTTGGTTCTGAATCATCTATCCAAATCACCTATCAAGTGCTCTTCAACCTCTTTCCTCACGTGACAGGGGTTACGGGGACACTCGGGAAATCCTTCAAGGAGTTTCAGGAAATTTATCAAGCTTCCTGTATTCAAATTCCTGACCGGGTCCCTAATCGGCTTCGTCAACAAACCCATTTGTTTATGACCCGCCAACATTTGTTTGAAAAAATGGTGGAACAAATTCGACTCTACCAAGCGTCTCGCCATCCGATTTTGATCGGTGCCGCGTCAGACGTTGAAGCGGAAATCGTATCCGACTTTCTTCATCATCGAGGTGTTGACCATGTATTGTTGGTGTCAACTGACACCAATGAAGATACGGTTATCGCTTCAGCCGGAGAAGTCGGCTCCATCGTTGTTACCACCGATATCATGGGTCGTGGTACGGATATCCATATCCAAGAAACGGACTATGAACGTGGGCTGGTTGTCTTACAAGTTGGTGGTCGTCCAAACTCTCGGGTTGAGCGTCAGTTCGCTGGTCGTGCGGCCCGTCAAGGGGATCCGGGTCGTTACCATCGCTTATTGACGGTTCCAGAACTTGAAGAACTGGGTGTCCTTGAAAGTGCCATGGCCAAAATCACGAAAATCATTCGGGACCACCGTGAGTATATCGATGACTATACCGGTGACGTTCTGCTCGACGGTGCGGCTCCCTATTATCAAGAAGTCGTTCAGTTGATTGACGATGCACTGACCGCAAGTGAGTCGGCAGAATCGTCTCAGCGGATTCAGGACTTCTCCGTGTCTTGCCTCACTGATTTGATTCAAGTAGCCTTGGTAACAGAAATGGATCATTATCGTAGTATTGTGCGTGAAGGCCTTGTGACGAAAGAAGCGGATCCAGCTCTCGATGCCCTTGCCATTTTATCACTTCCGCATAGCTTACGGAAGAAGAAAAAAGCAGTGAAAGCATCACGTGCCAAATGGGAAGGTGTCGACCAACAACAGTTGCTCGAAATTCTTTTTGCCCACACCGAACACATGGTCCATGAAGTGTTGCCAAAAATTCGACAGTATTCAGAAGACGCTCTTAAAACCTCTAATTTAACGCAACTTGGAAAAATGAATACCAAACCGGAAGATTACATGAGTGGGCTCATGAGTGAATACATGGAAAAAGTAGAAAATGAAAACCTCATTCCGTATCCTGAAAATTCGTCTGAAAGTTCTTCCAAACAGTTGCAAAGCTGATGGCTTTGTGATATAATAGTGATATCAAATAGAAAGGAATTGTTGTGAATGGTCCACGTTACCGCACAGAGCCGATACGGTGCTATTAATACCTATAAAGCGAATACGCATGGGTTCAATCGAGTTTTTCGTGCTATCTTAGCGGTGTTGGAAGACTTGTCAAACACCTACCAATGTTCCCCTGAAGGTGCATTGGCCCTCATTCGACCTCACTTAACCTTGGGTTCATTAGAAGTGGTTGATGAACCAATGGATGTCGATATTCGGCATGACGAGGACGGGTTGAAACGATATCTGGAAAAGGCCCATTTGGGTCGTCAAGGATTTTTGCTCCAAGTGGTGGATCTTTTGGTTCGCCTCAAGACCCGCGATGGCTATGAAGCCTTGTCACAAATCGAACTCGCTGCGATTCAAGCACGAGGTACTATTGTTGCTCAACCGCCCGTTGAACAACCGACTGTGACCCGAGTTTCAACTCAAACCGAAGTTTCTGAACCTGTCCAGAGTCCCTTGGCTCAACCAACAAGGGCTGACAAGCCGAAGAAAACATTCAGGACTCGGAAAGCGAGCACACCACCTACGAAAGTGACCCCTGAAAAACCGCCTAAAGTGACATCGAACAAAACTCCTACAGACACATCGTCTGAGGATGACTTCGGTCAATTGTTACAACGAAGTCGCGATACACTCGCCAAAACCAAAGAAACACTGGCACAAACTGGACAAGTTGTCACAACAAATCCACTTCTCAACGATTTCTTATAATTAGTTGAGAAAAAGTCAATGAAAGGAAAACCTCTTATGGCCCATGAAGCTAAAAACAAACGTCTCTTAGTCACTCTCCCTCAAGCCCTTGTCGATCAGCTTGACCGTAGCAGTGAAATTACCAATTTAACCAAAAGCCAACTCATCATCTTGTGTGTCAAAAAATGCTTGACCTCCATCATTGATGAATATGAAACTCCAGATGTATAATAGAAAGGAAATCTTAAATGAAATGCGCATTAGACATTGGAAACTCAAGCGTAAAGGGTATGCTTCTTACCGATTCAAACGAAGTCATTAGTCCATTGCGGTTCCCCTCAAGTGTGGTAACCGTCGCTGATGCCAAATATCTAACGTTTACCAACGAAGATGATGTCTATATTCAAGTCATTGATAGCCCCTTGGCTCATATGACAGATATTGTTGCCGTTGGTCAAAAAGCCATTGATATGCCTGATTACCGGGAATATGATGTCACATCGACTTCCTATAAAGCCAATCATGAAATTACGACCAGCTTACTGTTTGGAGCTCTTGCACCCTTCATTGAAAACGATGTGGAAACAATTGCCCTTGCTGTGTCTGTCCCAATCGTTGAAGCCAAGTCTATCGGACTTATCGAGGATTATAAAAACCTCTTGACAGGTAAACATACGATTCGCATTTTTAAAGAAGCTGGAGTTCGTGATGTCACCATTGATTTCACCATGGTCGCCGTCCTTAACGAAGGCCAAGCTGGATTTTTAGGACTTCTTGATACGGTCGATAAGGACTTTCGTGCAGACATTGATGCCGTTTATAACTCAATGGGTGAAACGGATCCGGTTGCCGACCTTGAAGACTTCTTAATTGTGGATATCGGTGAAGGTACAACGGACTTAGCCGTTTTCCGTGGCAAACGATTTAATCCTGAGTATTCTTATTCCATTACTCGTGGATATGGAAACTTGCTGGAGGACGCTATTGCTGTTGCTTCACGTGAACACCTCACTATTGAAAGTCGTAAGGACCTCCAAAAAGTGCTCGAATCAAACAATAAGCGTCGGGCAGAGCGTCGTGAAAAATGGATGCAATATGTAGCGCCAACTAAGGATAAGTTTATCGAAGTGGTGACAGATACCATTCTTAAAACCTATGGAAAACGTGATTACTTTGATGCCATTATCTTTATTGGTGGTGGATTCACGGCCCTTACAGGCTACCGTGTGGATCTTGGACAAGTCCAGATGAATGATACGGATTTGTTTGACACGCTAAATGAAAAACTGCAAAAAAACCACAAATCAGTTGACCTCTTGTTCGGTGTACCTGCTCCTTATTCTCAAGGAATTAACGAGCGTGGACTTACACAAGTGCTAACCAACATGCAAAGCTAAACTGAAAGGTTTGGTTTAATTTATAACCAACGAGAACGAGGAAATCCTCGTTCTTTTTGCTGTCTTGCGTCAGGAATTATGATATAATAGAGTGAAGATATAGAAAGGAAATCACATGAATGAGTACATTTAAAAAGCTCAAAATTCCGATGGCCTTATTGCTGACCTCGGGGGTTGTTGCGACGGCTATGTCGGTTGATGTTGCTACCCCAGCTCAAGCCGACCATCATTTTCGGAGCCAGCCGTCAGAAGAAGCTGAAATTGTGGGTAAAGCGGATTATATGCCGGACGTTCTTGGTCGCATTGGTTATGCTATTTTTATGGCCAAACAACAATTACTGGACAATATTCGGAACTTTACACTACCGGGTGTGGATTTGGTTTATGCGGACCAGTTAGATGGGTCGGTATTCAAACTTGACCAACAAGTCGCATTACCGTCAGTAGAAACCTATGAAGAACCAGATTACGGTCCGATTGTGTCAGACATTGACCATCCCGAGTGGGAGCGTGACCCTCGTTCCATTCATATTCCTGTGGAATTTGGTGTGGATCCGAACATTCGAATGGATTATGGGCTGACACCAAAGGTCGAACCTAAAGCTCCCAAAGTTGAGGAACATGTTGTACCCAAGGTTGAAGAACCAGGTGTACCTACAGTTGAGGAACCTGTAGTTCCTGATACTCCTAAGGTGGAGGAACCTGATGTGCCTAAAGCTGAGGAACCTGATGTACCTAAAGCTGAGGAACCAGTTGAAACACCTACCGTTCCGGAATTACCTGTGGAAGAACCTCCAGTTGAAGTTCCCACTGTTCCTGAATTACCAGCTGAAACACCTACAGTTCCGGAATTACCTGTGGAAGAACCTCCAGTTGAAGTTCCTACAGTTCCTGAATTACCAGCTGAAACACCTACTGTTCCCGAACTACCAGCAGAAGAACCTCCAGTTGAAGTTCCTACAGTTCCTGAATTACCAGCAGAAGAACCTCCTGTAGTTCCTGAATTGCCGTCGGATATGCCATCAGATTTACCTGACATGCCCTATTTACCTGACATGCCCGATTTACCATCAGACTTACCTGATATTCCATCAGACTTACCTGATTTACCATCAGACTTGCCTGACATGCCTTCAGACTTACCTGATATGCCTGATTTGCCATCAGACTTACCTGATATGCCATCAGACTTACCTGATATGCCGTCTGAACCTCCGGTGGACCCGGGTCTGTCATGGGACAACATTCCAGATACCCCGTCTCCGGTGCCGTCATGGGATGCTCCAGTTGAAGTTCCACATGTAGAGCCACTCAAACCTAGCCAACCGAGTGATACGCATATGGACCAAGTACAATTTCGTGAAGAAGTTGTGACCTTACCACACGGGCAGCAAACGGAATACGATCCAAATCTACCACAAGGTGAAACTCGATTAGTACGAGGTTCTGACGGTCAAATGATTCGCTACTACAAAGATACTTATGAAAATGGTCATATTACCCATTCAGAACTGGTTGAGGAAAAAACCACGGTAGAACCAGTAGCGGATATTCTTTACATTGGAAGTCAAGTGCACCAAGGTGCGACAGCCATTGTCGATTTCAAGGAAGGTGACAGTGTCTTAGGAATTCGGGTCCTCAAGCTCAAAGGGGATATTGAAGCCTTTCGTCAAAAATCCTACGATGATTTGATGACGGAGTCAGAAGATGCACGCTATCAAAAAGCTACGTCACAAATTGATGCGTCCTTTATTGGCCAAGACCCGACTGAATCGGCTCCATTTGACCAAGTGCAATCATGGTTGGGTGTTGGTGATGAAATGGTCAATGTCTATAACTCGACCAACCTCGTTGATAAAGAAAAAGTCAATCAATATTTAGTGCACTACATCAACATGGACCGCGAAAGTAAAGGACTCAAAAAACTGCAATATGATCCCGAGCTTCATAAATTAACAGAGGTTCGGGCACAAGAGATGGCGCAATATGGTCATATTCGCTATCAAGGTTTGGCCCACACTAGGCCCGATGGTTCCAAATGGACGACAGTCCTTGACCTTCTCCCTAGTGATTACAAATCGTATGGGTTTGGTGAAAACATGCTGGCCTATTCAGTACTTTCGAACCCGTATCAATTGGTCAGTGAGCAATGGATTGCCAAACGTTTGTTCGAACAATGGAAGGCGTCACCATCCCACTATGCGGCGATGATGAATCCGGAATATACGCGAACTGCGGTATCCTTTAAGTTGACTACCCGTAGCGGTGCCAAAAGTGAAAATGGAACCAACTGGATGATCGGTGCAGAACTATTTAGTTAAGCTTGGGATTTCTCAAGCTCTTTTGGCTTGTGCCCCCCCCCCC
>ERZ773265.94-NODE-94-length-58139-cov-12.543282_pt1 | contig 58139 bp, 76 predicted proteins | sample MGYA00580512_ERZ773265 | MGnify/ENA primary metagenome ERZ773265 (study PRJEB29015, sample SAMEA2738169) | human oral metagenome | biome: human oral; feature: human-associated habitat; material: saliva | place: China | collected 2183 ... | reverse complement strand
CACTATACGACTTTGCTAAGAAAGATGGCAGAAGAAATATATTTACTTTTGGAACACAGTTTAAGTTTATGCTTTCTGAGGAAGGACTTAATAATGTAGTCAAAGAGGTAGCAACAAGTAGTAATGGTATTTCTGAGCTAACAGCACGTTTCCTAGCCGATTGGGGTGGTGTACCCGGTAATAAGCTACAAGAACGTATTGACTTTGCTAACAAGCATAAGGACTTCATTAAGACTGTGCTAGATGGAACTGAGGCATCTAAGGAAGATGATAAGAGAGACCCTGAATCTGTAGTTCCTATTAATAAGAACTCTAAATCGGCTTCTTTCCGTGTGCTTGTTCCATCTGACCTAGATAGATTCCAGAGATGGTTCTTAAAGTTTGTTGTGGAGCAAGATAAAGGGGGGTGTGATGGTGGTAGAGTAAACCCTATTACAGATGTTCACTTAGTAGTATCAGCTACAAATGAGCATACAGGAGATACCTCTGAGATAGACCTTACAGGAATCTTTAGAAGACAATGGGGATGTAACTGGATAGGTGATGACTCAAGTGGTGAAGGTATATTTCCTAATAATAAACCCCTAGAGGGTTATGACCTTATGTATTGTGCTTGGTATCTTAACAATGCTCAGCGTGATGCCTTATTCAGCGCAGGAGAGAAGGTATTCACTGTGTATGCTTTAGGAGAAGCTAAAGTTACATTAAGAAACTTTTTAAAGTATAGTCACATTAACTAGGAGGAATGATGAGCTTATATGGAACTTATAAGAATACTTATCTGAGAAAGGTTCACAGAGAATCAAAACAGTTTAAGTTAGAACAGCACATAGATAACCACCCTACTGATTATCAGTCTATTATTGCTAATGAGAAGCTCAAGAGTGAAATATACTGGTTAGAATATAAACTCAAAGAAGTAGAGAGGAAGATGGAGATAGATGGTTAAAGTTATTAGAAAAGACCTTGTTCAACGTATGCAGAATAGAATGATTGCTGAGGACATTGTGGAACAATTTGTCAGACAACTTATTCACAGCAATGATGTTGGTGGTGCTCATGAGTTTATCCACACTGCTGATTTTGCTCTTCAAGTAGAGGACAAAGAGGTTATCTGTGACAGAAAATCTAATAGAATTTACCTCGGAAAAGAGGAGTTCTTCTATGACTTCACATACCTTACTTACTTGTGTTTGAGTTTACTAGATGATGAAATTTAGGTATAATTAATATGATAAATGCTTATAAGATAGCCCAACAATATGTAGGACAATGTCTTGATTATGATAATTACCCTCAACCACCTGATAACCCATACCAGTGTGTAGACTTAGTATTATATGTCTCTAGCCAATTTGGGTTTGAGTTATGGGGTAATGGTAATGAAATAGGTACTAGGGGAGATATTTCCCAATGGGCTGATGTTATACCTTATACCTCAGGGATGGTTCTAAAAGTTGGAGATATATTCTCAACTACTGAACCCGGTGGAGGAGATGGCACTGTATATGGTCATACATTTGTGTATGGTGGTGGAGACTTGTCTAATGCCTTAATTATTGAACAAAACTATCAGGGTCAATGTGTTATTGAACATAGAAGAGCTATTTATGGTTATGGTAATACTATACACAGAATTGTTCGTATAAAGAGTCAAGACAATTATGAGCCTTTAAGTTCTGATGGTGCTCTAGTAGGTAATGCAAAAGAAACAGAAAAGACTATTGCTAGGGATTTCTTTGAAATCATCTGTGATAAGGTGGAGGGTGTTAAATCCCCTTCTGATAGTACAACTGTGGAAACTTTCTTCAAGTGTAATAAGGTATCAGGTAAGATTAATGGAGAATGGCTCATATATGATAAATATGATGGTTCTGTGGCTTACATACCTGTGTCTTGTGTGAAGAAGCTAGATGACTATTCTACTACACCTAGGAAAGAGGATAAGAAGAGGTATCAAACGCCTAATGGTTATGATTCATTCCCAGATAAAACATCTGATGGACTTGACCAATCAGGTACACAGAAGATTTACTCATTAGCTCAGCTTATCTCTCTAGGGAGAATTAAAGAGGCTAACTTTGAGTGGACTTACTCATCTGGAAGCTCTTTTCCTAAGAATGTTAAGGTATTAGGGCTAGGTTACAATGCCTATGGGTTCTTATCTGATGGAGATGGTAATATTGTGTTATCTGCTCCTAAAGCATATGGAGAAGTAATAGGTGCAACTTATAATACACCTTTTGGATTTAAAGGTAAGGTGTACACTACAAATGATAAGACATCTTTTGATGTTTATGTGAGGTAAATATGGTATATAAATTGGCAGAAGAAGACAAAACCTGTGGTGTAGAGTACATTAACTGGGATAAACATTATTCACCAATTCCTAAGGCAACTTGTGAAATGCTAAAAGGTCAATGTCCTAGTTGTAGTGGAGATGAGGATGCTGTAGAAATCACTTGTGAAGAAGTAAAAAAATTCCTACACGGTGAGACAGAACCTCCTAGAGTAAGGGGAGGTGTTCCACAATAATATGGGAATTGAGAAATTAATTCTAAAGCTAGTAGAAGACCAATCAATACTTTCTGCTTTAACCTTACTCATTACAACAGCTTGTGGTCTTGGAGTAGTAATGTTAAATAACAAGAGAGCACAGTTGATGGATATGGCTAAAGGTACAAAACGTTCAAGTATTCGTACTGAGTACCTACAGATTTACAATGCTACAGAGTTTACTGCAAAAGAGAAATGGGAAATGACTAGACCTATTGTGAAAGAATACTTTGATGTACTTCAAGGTAATCACTATATTCATGGTCTTGATAAAAAGTTAGAGGAAAAGCTAATTGAGGAGAGTAAACATGGTAAACATAATAAATAAGTCTATCTTCCAAGGTATTGCAGGAAGAAGACCTACTGAAAAGCCCAAGTATTACATCATGCACAATGATGCAGGAAGAATGTCTCCTGAAAAATACATTGATTGGCTTCAATCACGATATGATAATGATGAAGCTGATAAGGGATTTGCTCACTATTATATCAATAGATACACTATTGCTAGAGTAGAAGATACTTATAATTGTTCTTGGTCAACAGCTAACTATGATGGTAACATGAACTCTATTGGCTATGAAGTGTGTCAACAGTTTGGTACTACGGATGCTGAGTTTCTTGCAAATGAGAATATGGTACTTAGACAAATAGCTGAGGATATGACATATTATGGAGATACTCCTAACTACTCAAATATTAAGTTCCACAATGAGTTTTCAAGCACTTCATGTCCTGCTCGTTCACTAGCCCTTCATGGAGGAACTAATAATAGTCTTAGAGACTATGCTATTGCTAAGATTAAACATTATCAATCTATGGGAAGCACAGTCCAAGATATGCTTGAAGATACTACTATTACTGAAGGGTGGAAGAAAAATTCCACAGGATGGTGGTATCAATATGCAGATGGTTCTTACCCTAAAAACAAATGGTCTAAGATTAATGATGTGTGGTACTACTTTGATGGTAGTGGCTATATGTATGCTAACAAGTGGTTAAAACACACAGATGGCTCATGGTACTATCTAGATGATAATGGAGCTATGGTAGAAAATGGTTGGAAGAAAATTAACAGCAAATGGTACTACTTCCTTAAAGGTGGAGCTATGAAGACTGGCTGGCTTAAGGATGATGACAAATGGTACTACCTTGATGCAGATAAAGGTGACATGAAGACTGACCACATGGTTAAAGGTGCTGATGGTTGGTACTACCTAGATAAAGATGGTGTAATGGTTACAGGTGGAACATTCACTGTGAATAATAATGGTGTAGTTAAATTACATAGAGGAGAAAATAATGACTAAGGTAAAAATTGAGGTTGAATGCTTAAAAGAGTTAGTAAAACGTGACTCTATTGTTAAGGTTGTAAATGAACTTCCTTCTAAAGAGACTGCTGACCTTAATTATATTTACATTATTCCTAAAGAAGGTGATGGTAAAGACAAGAAGGCTTATGTACTTCGTCCTGATAGAACAGGTTATGATGCTATTGACCTCACTCCTCAAGTTGTTAGTGTTCTTGGTGAAGGTTATATCACTGTGGAAAAGGAAACCCTTAATGAAAATGGTGATGTAACATTTACAGTAAAAACCAATGAAACTCTTGCAAATGTTTTGAAAGAACTTGAAAACAAAGACAAAGAGCAAGATGGTAAGCTTACTGACCTTACTGATAGAGTTGTAGCTCTAGAAGGTAAGGCAGATAAGGACACTATCTATGATGATACAGAAGTTAAACAAGGTATCAAAGCTAATGAAAGTGCAATCCAAGGAGTTGAGAATGACTTAACTGCTCTCAGAACGCACACAGACGCTCGTATTACAGCTTTAGAAGAGAAACCTGACAAAGATACTATCTATGACGATAGTGAGCTTAGGAGCAAGATTACAGCCTTAGAGGAAAGACCACAAGGAACTAGCTATGATGATACAGAACTAAAAGGTAGAGTAACTACTCTAGAAGGTAAAGCAAATGACCTTGCAGAGAAAGATACAGCCCTTGAAGAACGTATCCATAACCTTGAGGAAAAGCCTGATAAGGATACAGTCTATGACGATAGTGCTTTGAAGGAAAGAGTCACTACACTAGAAGGTAAGACTGACAACTTTGTATCTAATGTTGGTGTGTCTAGAGAAGGTAACACAGTAAAACTTACTTACACTATGGTCAATGGTGACAATAAGGAAGTTGAGTTTACCGACAATGATACTGTTTCTGTGGCTTATGATGATACTGCCCTTAGAAATAGAGTGGAAGCCTTAGAAAACAAGCCTGACAAAGATACTGTGTATAATGACACAGAGCTTAAGGAAGAGGTGCATGACTTAGGTAGCTCTGTAGCTAGTGCTTTACATGACATTAGTGAAATCAGGGTAAATAATGAAGCTAGACTTATTGCTCTTGAGTCTAAAGACAAGCAAACATTATCCCTTGAAGGAAATACCTTAAGCATCTCTAATGGAAACTCTGTGGAGCTTCCTACAGCCTCTACAGCTAAGCCTACTAAGGTTACTTCTGATTCAGAAGGTGTTATTGTAACTCACACTGAGACAGAGGATGCTAACACTTACAATGTAAATATCAATGGTGCTTTAGAGAACTACTATGACAAGTCTAAAACTTACACTAAAGAGGAAGTCAATGACATTGTTACTAAGCAAGAAGCTAAAGCAACTGATATTACAGTCTATAGAGGAACTTTTACTAATAGAGAGATTGTTCAAGAAGGTACTTTTGACACAGATAGGTCTCCTAGAATCACTCTTACTTATTCTAGTAGCACAGGTGTAGGTATCTTGAAGGTAGACTTTAAGATTCTTAAGGCTGTTGGTCAAGGATTTGTTATTGCTAATCTCCCTGCTAATGCCCCTAAACCTGCTGAGCTTATTGAGTCTCAAGTATGGGTAGGAGATGTTTCTACATCTATTTGGGTAGATAAGGGAGCTAATGTAATAAGAATGTATGCTACAACTGATTCCAATATCTTTAATAAACGTATTATCATCAACATCCCAGGTATCTTTAAGAAATAATGAGGTATAAACTATGAAACTATCTAATCAAGTATATGATATTCTTAAGTATGTTGTGCTAATTGCCCTTCCTGCTATTATCACTTTTGTGAATATTGTAGGTGTGCAACTAGGGTATGACATGACCACAACTATCGTAATTATGACTGCTTTTAACGCTTTACTAGGTACTCTTATTGGTATCTCAAGTGTTAAGTATAACAAAGAAAATGAGTAACTGATATGTCAAATAACTGTTTGAGCAAGAACTGTGAATGTGAAAAAGTTGAGCCTTCTCTAGAGAATTGCTCTAAGTTATATGAACTAAATGACATTAAAATCAGACCAGCAATGCGTAAAATCTCTGTTTCAGAATGGTGTAATGTACAAGAAGCCATCAGACAAGCATTTTATGCTGTCTGGTGTGTTTTTACAAATATCATAAACTTTGTATGCTATATTCTTAAAGCAGTAGATTGTTTAGAGAGAAAAGTAGATAGCCTTTGTTCAACAGCTAATTGTCAGAATGCTCAGCTAACAGAGATTCTAGGGCTCTTAAAGGGAACTACTGTGGAGAATATAGCTATTTCTATGAAGCAAGTAATGTCTTCTGGAAGAGTTAAGTTAGTTGATATTAACAAAGATGGTTCATTTAAACTTAAGTGGGATAAATATGCTAATGGAACTTCTCAAGGTGAAGGTACAATCACAGGTAAAGTACACTATACAACCTCATTAGAGAAGACTGGGGATATTAAAACACACATTGATAAAGTTACTTTCTCTAATATCTCATATGTAGGTAAGAAAGGTAGATTTATCAATGAGGCTATCATCTCTGTGTCTAAGCTAGATGGAGAGAAAGTCTTTGAGAAGAGCTATGACCCTGCTTTAGCTTGGTCAGGGGATGTAAGAGAAATTATCATCAATAAGGACGTTAAATACTCTGCATCAGCAGGTGTCAATAATATTGAACTATTCAAATTCTTTGACTCTTGGGTAGATACAGAGACTACAAATACAATCTCTATTGGATTCTTTACCTCTACACAGGGGTGTGTTATTGATTGTGAAAACTGCTAGGAGGTACTATGTCAGGTTCATGTAATTGTAAGTGTGATGATAAACTCCTAGACCTTAACTGGTGTGAATCTAATAGGTCAGTAGAGAATATCAAACGTTCAGGAGATATTGTAAGAGACTCAGAACAGTGCTATATCACAAGTAACACAGAAAAAGGTATCAGTCATATCTATTGTCATTCAAGAAAACTCATAGCAACTTTGTGTCAGACAATAGATAGAATCACAATGATACAGAAAAAGATTAAAAAGGTCTGTGAAGCTCAACACTGTATGGATAACACTATGGATGTGATTAATGACATTACCTCTAAGAGAAATAGAGAGAAAGTCAAACGCTTAAGAGAAATAACCTTTAGAGAAGATGAATCCATAGATGTTATATATAAGAAAGCTAAAGAGATATATAATGACGAAATTAGAATCCTCAATAAGAATACAGCAAGACTAGAACAAATTAAGAAGGATTCTACCACAGAGGCTAAAGATGGAATTTATCTATCAGGAACTTATAAGGAATCTGGTAGAGGTAGTTATGATTACTACTCAGGGTTCTCCTTTGCTACATCTAAGGATGATGTTGACTATGTTGTTGGTGGAATTGGGTTTGGGGATAATCCTCTTACCAAGTTTGTAGGTAGTGATTTAAAACCCGGAGTAAAGGTTAAACTAAACCATGTAGCTAAAACAACTACAGGTAAGAATGTCAATGTAGAGGTTAAGATTAAAAACTTCCATATTCGCTCAGATGCTCATACATTCTATGACCATGATTATGAATCAGCTAAATCTATCACTGTGTATAGCTCTACAGGAGGTATTGCCTTTAACATATTCCACCTATATCGAGTAGAGGGTAGCTTTACTTTTACAGATGATGAGGGAATACCCTTAAACCTTATGATTGTATGTGTAGTAAATGATATTGACTATCATCAAGGTTTCTTGGTTAAGTTTAATAATAGCCAAACAATCTTTAAGATTCCTAATGGTGCTGATATAGGTCAATATGGTTCAGGATACTTCAATAACATATCAGGTAATAGTGTATCAAATGAATCTTCTATACCTGTTGGCTCAATGCTTTTTGCAGGTATTGGTACTGTGCTTGACTTTGAGATTCTAGGAGGACATCCTGATGCAGGTAAACAATATGGTGAAACACCAGATGGTTCAGATTATGTTATGGAGTTCTTTGGTAACACTTTCAAAGGTGAAGTGCTAGACTTACATATTCCTGAAAGACCTCTACCCCCAATTAAGAAGTGTGGCCTTCTCGATTGTGACTTTGACTGTTTTAAGGAGAAATAAATGTCAGATTGTGTAAACTGTCAGTGTGAAGATATAGTAGTTGGTAAGACAGCTTGCCAATCACTCTTAGTACAGAATGATGATAAAATAAAAATGCACGCTCTAGTTCTCAGGGATAGCCAAATGTGTGAAATTGTAGACCAGACAGCCAAATTTGCCTACTCACAGTGGTGCATTAACAAAAACCTAATCAAACAAATTGATTGGCTTACTAAAGAATTAGATAAACTAAAAGGAGGATAATATGAGTTGCTATTCTTGTGGGGGAAACCCTAAAACATTCTGTAGTGAGTGTCTAGCAAGTAAAGATACTTGGATTGCTCCTGTGGATGTATTGCCTGACCCTTTCTTGGGTGATTATGACCATTTATACAGAACACCAGATGGAAACCTCTATGCTTTATCTCCTGATAGAGCTGAATGGCTTCAAGTGAATGGTCAAGGAAGAACCTATAAAGCTGGAGATGGTATTTCAATAACTAATGATAATGTTATCTCTAGTAAAGTTATAGCTAAAAACCAAACATTGTCCTTAGAAAACAATATCCTTAAAATATCTGATGGTAACTCTGTTGTTCTGCCATTAAATGACTCTAGTGGTATCAAGGAAAGAGTAGTCAAATTAGAGCATGAGGATTATAGAGAAAAAACTGCTTCTCAATATCCTTATGATACTTCTAGTAGCAATGTTGTAGGAAACCTTATTAGAATTACACCTAATACTTTATTCAACGATGTTAGTGGTAACAACTATTATGGGGTTAAAAATGATGGAACTGTTCCAGCTTCAGATATAGGAGTATCCATTCTTGAGTTTGATTGTATATATGAAGTAAAACATAAAGACTCTACTATTAGTAACACTTATACTCGTAATAATAATCGTATAATTAAACTTGATATTACCAAAGAATCAATTTCTAACAATTATGAATACCCCTTAGATGATGGTGTTTCAATAAGATTTGTTTATACAACTGATTGGGATAACCAAGGTAAGTGTAGTATTCATATTGAAGCATACCTTATGTATTATGAAGTTGTTGATTTTAAAGTAACACAGTATATGCACAAACTAAGTAAAGGTGAAATTGACTCAATGGAACAAGCCAAAATACCTCTAAAAGTAGGTAGTGAGGAAAAAGGGTTTATTACGTTTAATATTACTGACATTAGATTCGGTATGTTTGCTTATGGAAGAACACTGAGCAAGAAAAACCCTTACCCATCAAATTCATATTCTAGGTTAGATACAGTTTAGGAGTTATTATGAGTTACATTGATAATAAAGATACACGATTAAATGAAGCCTCTCTTACAAGTTATAAAGATAAAGCTGAAAAGCATTGCTGGTATGATAGCTGTGACTGTGACCATATTCCTATTGCTGACTGTGATGGTCTTGTGGATGAGAATAATAAAGGTATTGGTAGATATGCTTGTATGGCAGATTCACAGAAGTGCTACAATCCTAAGTTCTTTGGTTCACTATTGAGAAAACTCACATGCCAACTTAATCACTATATTGAGAATATCTGTGCATTGTGGGATATGGTACAGTGTATGGGTGAATATGTAGCCTCTATTGGAGATATGGGTAAAGTTCACACAAACTATTCTCGTAACTCTGCTGTATCATCTTCTACATTCTATACTTCTATCACTAAAGAATATGAGGTTTCCCTATATATGGATTCTACTACAGGGGTAGACTTTGAGAATGATGACCAAAGAAGAAGACTCACAGATAGACAGTATAGAGTATTTCTAAGATGGTGTGCTGATGGTACTACACTAAAAGCCAGTGAAGATAACACAATGCAGATTGTAGTTTATCACAGTGGAGAATCCTATACCACAGATATGCTTAAGCAACGTTCTGTGCATTGGCAAATGATGGGTGTTACAGATGGTGCTATGGAAATGAGTGATACCATTATAGTACCTAAAGGTCAATATATAAAGGTAAGAGTAGTTCCAGATAACTCTGCAAGCGGTGTATTTAGACTTCACCAGTTTAAAGTAGAGTATGTACCTATTGTAGAAGGTAAAGACCTACCTGATTGCCTTAAGTTCACAGAGAATCAAGAACAAAAATAAAAAGAGCCTTAATTGGCTCTTTTTATTTTATATATAAAATCCTCTGTGTATATCTAGGTAGTTATCAGTGTATCTAGTAATCCATACACAACAAGGCAGATGTTCACTATCCAATTCTGAAGTTAATCTATGAAAGCATTCCATTTGGTTGTCTGCTAAAAATATTAATCTTGAATTAGTATCATATCCATGAAGCTCAACCACAATGCCCCTATACTCAGTGCAACCATAGCATTTATATGTAGCTACTTTTGGTTTACCTACTATACCAAACTTTTCATTTATTAACTTATATACTCATCTTGATGATTTAACATTTTATCACCTCAAATAAATAGTCCTTCAATTATTTTAATTTTATCATAATATTCTTTAAACCATAAACAATCTTCAATATCAGGTACACATAGCACATTTGGTGCATTATGAAAGTATTTATAACCTACAGTATCATTAATGAATAACCTATAGATGTAATCAGGCCTATAATTTGATTTAAACTCTACATAAAAACCTTTATGCTTAGTTTTAGTTAAGTATTGGGTAAGTATAGCTCTTACAGGAGGTTTTGTTATAATATACTTATCTTTTATGACACTTAACACATATTCTTTATTACTCATACAGTGAACACCTCCTTAAATATATCTTTTCCATTTACCCAATAACATCTTTTATCTAATTCTTTCACAAGTACACCAAATAATGATGAGGCACTATGAAAAATACTATGTTGTTTATCTGATATAAACAACATTTCATAATGAGGACTTCCATCACTAAAAACAGTTTTAATAGGAAATACATAACCTACATCATTATGGATATAAACCATTTCCTTACTTAAACTCACCTTATAAGGTTTCTGTGTTAACTCCACATTACATGGTAAGTTCTCTTTTACAATCCTAACTAAATCATTCATACTATAAGCACTCCCTTACATACAGTTTCTGACACAAATAAAGCATGAAGGTCACCATTACTAAATAACTTAACAGGGTAAATAAACCCTGACATATTACCATCCCTATCATAAATGAACTCTGTGCCACAGTAATTTAGGCCAATATTAACATAATTAAATAAACAATCCTCTAGGAAAACTACTTGACCTCTATAAGGAATCTCATAACATCTATTAGCCAACATATTCCTATGATTAATATCCTTCCAACCACTATGAAACCCATCAGCACGGTTATGTGAAACTATCATTAGATTAGGTTCACCATCTCTTAAGAAACCATACACAGAACACTTATGCCCAAACAAGGTTGTATCCACAGGTCTTTGGTTAGGAAAATATATACCCTTCTTAGATAGTCTTCTGAGTTCCTCTAGTTCAATAAAAGCCATATAGACCTCCTATTTCTTACCTATTCCTCTTATATACCTTCCATATAGAGCTTGATTACCCTTTAGACCTAACACTTGTTCTGTGTAAGTAACATAACCAGTACCAACCATATATGGGTATAAGAGGTTCTGTTCAGCTCTGATTCTCTTCTTCCTCTTCCTCAAAGCTGTTTGTTTCCTATAGTCAGGAGTTAATTCTATCTTATCTGATAACTCTCTGTGTAGTTTCTCTAGCTCAATATACTTATCAGAGGCTTCCTCTGGAGACAATTTAGTCTTCTTTGTGTTCTTCATAAAACCATAACTCCTCTCCATTTCGTTTAAGGATAATCTCTACATCGCCCTCATTTGTTCTTGTGTAATTTCTCTCATCACAGAGCCATTCTCTAATGAACTTATTTCTCATGTTGTAGTTCTTTACCTCTATGGTGTGATAGCAATTACCTAGCTCATCAATCCTCTTTAGTACCCATACTTTGTGTGTAAAAGTCATATATGCTCCTTGCAATAACAATACCTCTTGTGAGGTTTTTTGGTTTCTTTTCTTGTCTAAACCTTGATATAACTCCTGAACTCATTGAGTAGTACCTATAACCAATAAGCATCTGTGTAATGTCATGAGGTAGAACTAATCTCTCCTTATTCTCAAGAAACTCTTGCTTACTATACCAATCCATCATTTCATAGGTAAATTTCTCATAATCTTTAAGTCTATAAGGCTTTCCTGCTATATAAGAAAACATTTCCCTCACATTCTCAGGAATAGTCTTGATAAAGTCCACTTTAACATTAAGCTCATTAATATAACTAATATCAGAAGCTAATTGATAAGCCATTGCATATTTGATGCCATACACCTTCTCAAACTCCACAAACTGTCTAGCTATTTCAGAAATCTTCCACTTGTAGAAGTTATCCTTTGGCAACTTATCTAAGAAGTCACAGGATACAGCCAAGAGAAACTCACCTCTACTAAGACCAGTTATACCTTTTCTTGCTAGTGGAGTAGAGTATCTATTTAAGAGCCTCAGAGAGTCCTTATTAAGCGCTGTAGCGAGTTTTTCTAGCTCCTTAAGGGTATAGACCCCCTTCTTGTTTGCATAGCGTCTAACGACCTTTTTATCACCTACAACACGGTACACAAGAACAGTAAGCAACTTATCTCTAAGAGGTACAGGATGATTATTCAAAGTTCTAATAAGAGTTTGAGAAGTATCATCTAAGTATTTCAGGTTATTAGGAAAGTGTTTCCTATACAAAGGGTTCTTCTTAAGCTCATTCAAGTCATGTTTATACTCAAAAGCATCTCTACGAAGTAGAATATAATTTTTGAATCCATCTAAGGTTATCATATTTTATCCCTCCTAGACACACACAATAGGGGCTAATGTAAAAGGAAACATATAAGGAAAATCACAAGAAGGCTAGTAAAGTTTCCTATTGTGTGCATCTAGGAAGGGTAAACCTTCCCAGAAAGTATAGCAAATAAATAGAAGTAAATCATGAGAGGGTTTCCCCTCATAGAGGTGGCAAGTGGAGAAAGGAATGGTAAATCAGTGAAAACGCAACCTCTTGCCACCTCTATGAGGGGAGTGACTGAGTGTTAATTAGAAACTATTTTCCTTTATGTTAGTATAGTTTAATCAGTCACTACCCTGTTTACTTATTCTGCATCAGACCAATCGTCTGTATCTACATCCACATCATCATCTGTATCTGCATCAAGAGGGAAGTAGTCAACAACATTCCAAGATGGCTTGTCATTGTAAGGTTTTCCTTCTTTGATTACAATACCAACATACTTACCTTCAAGTTCATCAGTATCTACTTGTACCTCTTTATGTAAGTCTAGTGCATATAGTAGGTTGTAGAGTTGTTCACGTCCAATCTTATTATCCAACATAAATGCTGTGATTGTCTTAGGAGCATTCTTACCAAAATTGCCCTTAAGAGATATCTTAAGCATTTCCAAATTTGAGCGAGAAACTGTTTGCTCTACTGCTTGAATACTTGCCTCAAAGCGTCCTTCCTCATATGTAAAGTCCTCACGCTTTGTTGGATTCATAGTAATAAGACCCATTATTCCTTATCTCCTTTAAGTTTTTCTTGTGATGAGCCATCAGTTAATCCAACAACAGCTTCCCATGTAGCATTTACCATTGTATCTGGAATAACTAATCCCGGTTTACGTGTGACCTTGAGTGTATAGATAGGATTACCTGCAAATCGTACTTGATAGAAATCCTTAACTTTCTTTTCACCCTTCACAATCTTAGACTTAGTTACACGTTCTGTATGACCAATAATACGAGAAGATGCTGTGATATATTTAGACACACTGTCCATTAAATTAGGAATTGTTTGTGATGGAACATTCTCATCTACTGCATCCTCAATATTCACATTCTTCTCTTGACAAATTACATAGACATTCTTTCCTTGATAAGATAAGTCTACCAATTCATCCACAAGGGCTTTTAATCGTGTAGATGCTTCACCATAGTGGTTAATAAGCATTTTCTTGACATTATTAGTTCCCATAATTTCTTTATAACACATCTCTTGTACATTTGTGAAGTGGTCAATAGCAATACTATCAAAGTCCTTAGCATAAGTAAGAGCTTCGATAACATCTGCATATGAGGTACACTCTGCCACAGAGAAACGTTCATCTTGTTCCACAGAGGCAAGTCCACGGTCTGTATCAATAATCAATACACTTCCCGGTAATGTATTAATGAAACTAGATTTTCCTGAGCCGGGAGCACCATATAAAGTTGTCATTGTATGTAGCTTAATCTTGTTTAGTTTTTTGAGTTTCATTTTACTCCTTATTTACCTGTAGAGCCATAACCACCACGGTCAGCATTACCTAGGTGCATTACTTTACTAAAGAGTACAGTTGGCTGATTCTCCACAATTCTGAATTGAAGTAAGCGTTGCCCTTTTTCAATCTCTCCATCTCTTGTGGCATAGAACTTAGCACACCAATAGTCATTATCTCCACAGTATGAGTTATCAATGATACCCATACTATTCGTGAGAATCAATCCTGTGTTTTGGAATGTACTTGAACGAGGTAGTAAATGAGCTTCAAAACCATGAGGCAATTCCATAGCTACTCCTAGGTCAATAACAACTGTATCTCCCTTTTTATACTTAACCTCTGTGTTAGATGCTAGGTCAATCCAATCACCTACACTAATATTCTTGATAGGACTAACCTCATCATCATGATACTTAATTTTAACTTTTTTCTTATGTAGTGATAAAACTAATATTATCACAAAGCATAAGTCAACTGCTAAAAATAAAAATAGTTCTGTCTTAGTCAACTTATCCCCCTTAATCTATCTCATCCATCATTCTATAAAGTATTAGTAGCATAGCATCAATAGTCATTAGGTAGGATTCTGGTCTTGTTGTGTGTGTAGCAAAATCAATGAAGTCAATTTGTAGACTACTCATATCAGATAAATCACACTTATTCAAGGAGTAATCTTTTCCAGTGTAGTATACACAATCCTTTTCCTTCTTTGCTTTCTCTAAGAACACTTTAGCCTTATTAAGGTCATCTAAGCCGTTCTTGTATTTATATCTCCACACATACTTAACAGCAGAGGCTACAAGAGGGTTCAGACCTGCTTTAGTCCAGAAATCCCAACATTCAAGGTTGTTTTGTGTGTAGCGCTTAGGTTGTACAATGTCTTCTTTCATTTATCCTCCTTATTGATAATATACAATATACCAAGGACAAAGATAACAAATAAGGCATTATCTAATAAAGTAAATAGGTTATCACTCATTGTCTAAATCCCTAACTTTCTCTTTAAGTTCTGCAAGGTCATTCTCAGCTTTTAGAAGCTCTACATAACGCTTAGATGCGAGAGACACAGAAGTTACTCCATCAATTCCCCCTACAAGTTCCTTGAAGTTTCTCTCACCATCAATATCACGTTGAGCTAACTTGTCCTTAAGAAAACTTATGGTGTATTGATAATTGTCACAGTCCTTTACCTTTTCTTTTAAATTAAGAACAGTACCTACTAGAAAAGCTATTAATGTAAGAAGTACAACAAATCCAATAATTACAAAATCACCCATTATACCAACCTATAATGCTTCACAGTGAAGCCTTCACCTTCCATTGTTACTACTACCTTATTTTCTGTGAGTCTATCTTTCAAATCAGTATAGTAAGTATCTCCAGTGTAATCACCATCAATGGTACTAACTATAGCTTCCTCACAGAACGGCTCAAATGCTTTAAATGTTATTGCTCCTCCAATAATCCAAACATCTCTATCAGTTTCTTTCTCAAACTGTAAGACTTCCTCTACAGAGTTTGCAATGTATACATTCTCATCATCATATCCTTCAATTTCGTCCTTAGTTGTAAGGATAATGTTCAATCTATTCTTAAAAGGTTTGTTACCTATTGACTTCCATGTGGATAAACCCATCACTACTACTCCACCAGTAGTCTGGTTTTTGAAATAGTTTAGTTCAGTCTTGTTTGACCAAGGGAGTTTCCCATTGTTACCAATAGTACCTCTTTTATCTTGTGCCCAGATAAATTTAACCATACATTATAAAAGTGCTACACAGACTATCCATGTAGCCCATAAACACTTAGTCTTCTACTTTAACCAAGAATGCTTCATGGTTAAACTGAGGGAAACGTTCTTTAATTTCAGCAAGAGTGAATTTACCAATCTTGTCAGTACCACAACCAAGCACATCAGATTCTTCTGTGAATCCAGAAAGCTCTCCATTAGCATTAATAGCAATGTAAGGGGCTTTAACTCGACGTGGTTTCTTACCTACATAAATAATGTATAGTGGTTCAGCAGGAGCTGTAGTTTCTGTTTGAGCATTAGGAAGTTCAACTCCCAATGCTTGAGCGAGTGCAATAAGTAGTTCTGTGTTGTTAGCCATTTTGCTAACCTCCTTAAATTTATTTTGTAGAGGGTTTAAAGTGATTATCTCTACCACCACAATTATAGTTTATCAAAAACGTGTTACCTTGTCAAGAGATTTTTAAAATTTTTTTCAACAAAATCATCTAAATCCTCTGTTACATCTCCAATATACACCTTATAGAAATAATCGTACACATTAGGTTGTCTTTTAGTAGGTGGGATATACATACGCAAATTAGGGTTCTTACCAATCATTGTAGTAATCTCACAGAATTGCTCAAACATATCCTCACCACGGTACTTGTTATAAGAGAACTTAATTCTCTTTACTTTATAGGCTCTACCTTTTAGAACTTTCTTAGGGTTTACACACTCAAAAGAAAAGTCTTTTATATTGTACCCTAACTTTGTCATGACTTCCATGTACATATTAGCTTGGAGGCTATATTTCATCTTATCCTCTTGTGGAGCTTCACTATATGTCTTATAGTCAATAAGAGATACAGTACCATCTCCATTGTCAATCACAGCATCAATATATCCAATGAACTCATGACCATTAGGGAGTGTAAGTTCAATTTTCTTCTCAGTCTCAATGATTTTAGAGAAGTCTACAGTATCTCCCTCACTTAGATAGCGTTCTATAGCGATAATACCTGTCTCACGAGCCTCATCACAGAATGGTGAGTGCTTGTGTACATCAAGAGCCATATTCTTTACTTTATCAAGTGATAAGTCCCCTTTGTGGTCAGCCAATAGTTCCATAGCTGTGTGGAATACTGTACCTCTATCCATGTACTTGGTTCGCTTAGGGTCAGGTAGTTCCTTGTATTCAGCTATATACTTACACCAGTGTTCCCAAGGGTTTTCTAGGTAAGTATTTACTCTTGATACACTAAATCTCATTATTCCCCCTATTTATTTACTAGTTTTGGTAATACTTCATTCAAAAGGAATGAATAGTTTGGTGCTAATAGGTACTTAGATATTCCTAACAACATAGATATGATAACTGATAGAATTATACCTGTGAATAACCATCCAAATGTTTTACTAGCTTCCTTAACACGCTTTTGTGTAAGGTACTTTGCATACTGGTATACGGTAAATCCATTTGGTACATCCTTGTGATTAATGCAATCAGTGTCTACTTCAAGATTATATCTAAAAATAAGAGTATAAGCCATTAGTATACCAGTAATAATCAACATAGCTCCAGATAGTTTACCCATAACAGTCCAATAAGTCCACTCTCTTACAAGTTGCTCATATAGTTGAGGTGTACTATCCTTAATATTTCCTAGAAGCTCAGAGATACCATCAACAGATACATTTAGAGCTTTGGCTAATGCTTCTACAATACTATTCATCATAAACCTCCTCAATAGATACTCCATCACAGAAGAATACCCAATCAAAACCTGCATCAGCAAGTTCTTGTCTTGCATGCTCCATTCGTATAAAAGAATTTTCAGTTAGACAATCGGCACCGAAAAACCATTCCTTTGTATCTGATTTGTATTTAAGTACCTTAGTTGAATTGCCAACATTATTAACTTTTACAATGTATTTAAAGGGTGCAATCTCATAATAACCATTAACCCAAGCACTAGCAAATCTATTTGAGTTATTCTTTACCCATCTCAAACACTTTTGAACATCTCCCTTGTATGTAGTAAGTAAATCCTCACCAAAGTCACCAATAGGGTCAAATGCACCTAGAATAGTTAATTTATACTCCTTACAATAATCAATATACCTAGCAATATAATAAGGTATCTTCTCCTTCATTTGCATATTAATCCTCCAATTCCTTAGCAAACTGCCAAGCCCATGATAAAGGGGAGTCTTTAATCAACTTCTCTGTGAGTTGAAATGTAGCTTGTCTTGAGTGCTTCTTTAGTAGTTCAAGTGACTCATAGTTATGGTCTCCTAATGCTACACTACCATTAGCAAGCACATACAACCGTCTAAATCTACCATGCTCAACAGGTACAGCTACATAGTAGTATTTTTCCTTCTTAACAGAATATCCGTTAATCCAAGCAACAATAAAGCTCTCTTGGTTTTTATCTGATGATAGATAACTTCTTAGCTTATCAGAATCAGCCATTCTAGCATAGTTGTATAGGTGAACATTCAACACTTTAAGAGCATTCACTAGGTTTATATTCGTAGCTTTACAATATTCAATCCAATGGGATACATAAGCAGGGATTTCTACTTTAGGTGTGCTACATTCCATAGCTTCATCAAATCTTCCTTGTCTGTACCCATCACAGTATGTTTTTGACATAACATCACATCCAAGATTGTCTAAAATTTTTACTACCCATTCAGTCTTAGAAGACTCATCTAAGCCTTCTATTCGTCTAATTACCTTCTTAAGTGTTATTTTGTATTTACCACTATCATATACCATCACTGACATCCTTTGCTATAGTAAATAAGTGTATCAAACCTCATTCCTAGTGAATAATCCTCACCCTTACGCTGAGTTTGTTCTAGGTTCAAATCTTTTTTGAGAGTCTTTACAGACTCATCTAATTCATTAATCTTTGCTTGCATCCTCATATTCGTGTGAAGAAGGAATCCTACTGCTAGTAGACACAACCCACTTATAATCAAGGATGGCTTTAAAAATACTTTCCTGATTTTCCTCATTTATTAGCCCTTTCTTTTCTAACTTCTTAACAACATCCACAAAGGACTTACCCATCTCCCTACCTTTTTTAATAGTCTTAGCTACTTCAAAAAGTATTTCAGGAGTTTCTTTCCCTACATACTTCATAAGGTCTGTGTCAAAAATCTCTGACAACTTCTTAATACTACTTGCAGAGGGATAATTCTTACCTAATTCCCAACCTGCCACAAGAGAGTTACCTTTATACCCTAGCTTCTTGGCTAGTTGCATCTGTGTCATGCTGTTCTGTAGTCTTAATTCCTTAATTCTTCTTCCTAATACGCTCACTGATATTAAATCCTCTAGTCTTTCTATTATAAGGTTTGATTAGTACAGCTTGTTCCACAATAAACTCTTTATACTCAGGATAAGAACTCTCTAGTTCACTTTTATCTTGAGACACTACTGTGTATATGTTAGGTTCTACAGACCATCCAATGTCGCCATTATCGTACTTACACAGGTAATGCTCAGAAGGTAGCTTAATTACATAAGTCTTTTCTTGTTCTGTCTCTTTGTACTTACCACAAAGAACAGCTAGACCTAATCGTTTAATAAGGTCATTTACCTCATCAGCTTTCTTATCCTTTGCAAGTCTAATAAACCAGTTTTGTCTGTATCTTGAGCTTGATAAAAAGACATAATTAATATACCCAAGTGTACTAATTTTTTCATTCACGCTACCAATATGGAGTGTATTAAAGAATTTAATTTCTTCTTGTGAAAGATTAGGCAATTCAATAGATAAGGTTACTCTATCTCCTTTGTGAGGTTTTTCTATTTCAGTCTCCTCTTTAGAACCATAGTAAGAATCTAGTTTTTCTTTCCAATCAGGATTGATAGTTTCCAAATCATCAGAAATAAGTTTGTTAATTGCATAAGTTGAAATACCAATCTCTTTACTTAACTGAGCTTTACTCATAGTATTAAGACTTTTTAAAATTTGTTCTTTCATATCTTTACCTCTTACTTAATTTATCCACCTAACAGAAGGTTCTCCTTGGAAACCTTTTTCCCAAATAAACCAAGCATAACATACAGGAGAACTTTTATAAGATTCAAACTCCCCATTTTTGGCACAACGCAACCTTCCACTAGCTACATAAATATATTTAGGTGGGTAATTTTTGAAAAATTCCTTACGCTTCTTACCCTCTAAAAATTGAATTTTTAAAAACATAGCAACTTTACAACCATCTTCAATAATATTTAAACTATGCTCTACAAAGTTCAACGCCTGTGAATATGGAGGATTGGTCACAATATCCCCATTCCAACATGTATAGTCAAAGAAGTCTTTAACTTCTGCTCCTACACCCCTATCTATGAAGTCAGAAGTAGTTACTTGGTAACCATTTTCTCTAAGAACATTAGTTATATGGTTAAGACCACAACAAGGCTCTAAAATATTCTGTTGGAACTGTTCCTCCTCTAATAGTAATTCCACCGCTTTTGGTTCAGTCGCATAAAAATCATGTTGTTCTCTATCTGCACCTACTATACTTGTGCTACCAAGCACTCTCAAATTTGAACCTATATATTTACTCATAAATCATTCCACAAATTCTATTTTATTATCCAATACTTTACTACATATACTATTCTATACTATATTCTGATATTTGTCAATAGATAAAATGAGAAATTTTTAAAATTTCTCAAATTATTTTCCATCTTCCTTGAGTTGGTCAGTTAAGCAAGCACTACAAGGTGTTACTTCATACCCTAAGAACATAGCCAATACTTGATTAGCCACACGAGATTGCTCCAAGAATACAAATTTTACCATATCATTAGCAAAGTCTACTTGCCATGCTTCAAATGACGTTATCACAGCCACGAGAACGTGTTTTAACAAGCACCAAAGGTCAGGGTTACCATTATCATTAGCTTGTGATTTAAGCAGTGTCATGGCTCTTCTACGCTCTTCTGTGACCTGTTGTAGGGTCATAGTAATCTGATTCACCTTATCCTTTGTGTCAAAGATAGCAATCTTATCTTCTTCTGTTTGAATCTCAGGATTGTCTATATTATACCAGAACTTAATCTGGTCTTCATACTTACGGATAAGGATTTCAAGATGATACTCACTAGCCCCAAGGTGCATAATATTTGTGATAATGTCCTCAGTAATACCAACTGAGCTGTTCTTGTTTACTGTCATGTATTAAACCTCTAAATTCATACCTAACATAGTATGTAGATTTTGTTCTATTAAACATACGCTCATAGAAGGCATAAGCTCCTTCACAAGTTAGAAACAAATGCTCTTCTACAAGTTTTCCATCAAAATACTCATCAACTGCGTACATATTCTCTATACCCATTAGCTATAATGAATCTAGCATAGTCAATCATATCTTGTGTTTGTCTAGGATAATGGATAACCAATCTCTCATTGGTATCACTCACAGCATAGGTAAATGCTATATTATGTGAAACATACTGAGTTTTTAAATGAGTAGTAGCAACCATATACTTCACAGCAAAGTCTATCTTAGCAGGAAGTCTAAAGTTTAGCTTATACATCTCATCATAGCTAGGAAACTGTGGTAGTTTTAGCTTGTATGTTCTATTCAAGTATCGGATACCTTTTATAAATTTACCCATTACATATTCTTGACCATCAACACCTAATTCATAGTTAGGGTCATAGTCAATCTGTTCTCTGCAATACTTCTCAGGGTCAGCTTGGAAGCACTCTCTATTAAGTTGTCTTAATAGCTGATATTTACTCTTCAAGTATGCAGGTTTATCATATAGGTGCATTAATGTCCTCCCCATGATTGAGAAACCTCCACATCTGCTATAAGAGGTATAGGTACATCCATACCATCAATAATAGAGGGGTGTTCCATCATATATTTTAACTTAGGCACTAGTTCTTCTACATAATCATCCATTATCTCAAAGAGAATTGCATCATGCACAGAGCCTAGTACATTGAATCTTGTGTGGTCTAGCTCTTTACTGAAAACAATATCAGCTAAGGCACTAGTACACAAGTCTGAACCAAATCCTTGTACTGGTGAGTTGATAGCTTGTCTTTCATCAGCAGAACGCTTTCTAAAGTCTCTGCTATTAATGTTGTCAAACCATCTTTTTCTTCCAATAGGCGATTCTATATAGCCATGTTGTCTAGCAAATTCCTTACACTCTTCATGCCACACAAGCAATCTAGGGTAGGCTTTAAAGAAATCAGCACGGATTTTCTCACTATCCTCTTGTGTAAGGTCTAGACCATATCCGATAGCGTACTTTTGGAAAGTCTTTGCTACCATACCATAGAGGAACCCAAAGTTACAATTAGGTAAAACTACTATTTTACCGTTTCGTCTTAAAACTATTGTATCTTTTGGTACTTGTACACAGTAGACATCCTCAATAGATTTTACTGATATATCTATTTTTGAGGGTAACATTCTACATAAATGGTTTCTTCCCCTAGTCATAGGTATATTAAGTCTATAACCAGTAGACCTTCCACCCCTCTTATCATGATGTACAGCTTTATTTACCTTTATCCCAAGTACAAAAAACATATACTGCATTACATCAGAGGTTTGCTCTTGAGTAGTAAAGAAATTAGCCCCTTTATTCTCAGTATAATGACCATCCCAATACAAGCATTCTTCAACATAAGCATTAAAGTCTATATCATGTATATTATCCCATATAAGGTTTTTATCCTTAGTTGTATACTTGTACAGTAAATCTATTAGTTTATTACTATACACATAGACTACATAATGTCTATAGTTATCTCTATACGTTGCATTGTGGGGTAAATTAAGAGAATTAAGTATAGAGATACATCTATCAAACTTTCTCTTTTTCCTAAAAGTAAAAGTTACAGCATTATGAACTGTTTTGTTCTCTATAAAATGCCCATCAGATACACACATACATAAAAACCTAGTCTCATCTACACTTAATTTAGGTTTAAAATCTAAATATGCACCTTTAACCCAACTTAATTTAGAATCACCTAGTAATTTCAAGTCTTTGAACTCACCTACCTCAGACTTAGTTTTATTTCTAAGCAACCAGTATCTATGATTTAAAGTACACTTTATAGACACATTAGCATCACAATGCTCCATAACCTCCTGATTAGGTATACACTTAAATGCTAGAGGTTTAACAAAATCCATACTTAGTGTATCTCTATCTACTTGAGCCACAGGGGTTACACCATCATACTCACTAAAAGGTATAAATCCATTCATAGTAAGAATTTCAGTATCTCCACTAAAACAGGCCTTAGAGTTAGTTCTTAATCTCTTCTGCTCATCATGACTTAGCTCACTAGTATCACCAAAAAGGAGCTCTGTAGTCTTACTATGCAAGTCACTACCTGATTGATAAGCATGTTGCATATTTATGTCACCAGACAACCAACTAGCTACACGTAGTTCTAACTGGCTGAAGTCCACTTCACAATGCTTCCAACCGGGTCTAGCTTCAATAAGGTTTCTAACATAACTATCTTGTGGACATTGCTGACATGCCATGTTATCCTATAGGCTCTTTATCCTATAGTTCTTGTGGTTCAATTCCCACAAGTTCAGACTATCTCATATTGGTATTTAACCAATCCCTGCGCTCGTGTTACTCTGCTCCAGGCATTTCTTAGTCGTTACATCTTCCTAGTATCTCAACTAGGCTTGACACGGTGTTGGCATCTCAGCGTTCACCGTTTTCACAGGGTTTAACGAACCCCCAGCGTTTCTAAGGTTCGGGTTATTACAGGTTGTCCTTCCTGTCCTAGCTGTGATATTAAAACTAGGATATATTTTACCATCTACTTGAAGCTCTTCCCATGACTCAATAAAGGTAATCAATTTAGATATACGTTTATATTCAAGCAAGGTATCTACACAATCATTTCCCACATAGTTAGCAAGAGTATCTACACCAACAGAAGGTGCACCAGATTTTGTACGTTCAATTACTTCAAGTCCTTGACCATAACCAATAACCACAGGAAGATAATGCTTAACAATCTTGACTTTTCCATCAATACCATGTTCTTTCTTGTGAGCATTGGCTTCTTTACGTTCATTAAACTCAGCAATAACCTTACCCTTAACATCTACTACAGCATAAGTATTAGGTAATCTCTCACCTTGTTCATCATAAACTGGTTCATCTTTAGGTGCAAAGAGAATACTTGCTACTTGTGCATTAGAGTTCCAGTTAATATCCCCATAAGTCAATAGTTTCTCTGTGTAAGGTTTCAGGTCTTTTTGGAGTTTTTCAAGTACCTCATGTCTTCTAGGACTTATGGGAACTCCTCCTTTTTCAATTTCATAATAAGCTTTATAAGCTCTCATTTCATGCTTGAACACCTTAAGCAAGTCATAGCGTGCAATTTTCTTTTGGAAAATCTTCAATAGTTTCATTGGATACAGAACATCATCAAGACCATAAGCCTTGAATGCTTCTGTGATTTTACCTACCTTAGCTTCCTTCGCAATATCATACTTAACATGAAAATACTTCTCTGTTAAAGGTTTAAGACCAAGCTCTTCCTCTCCACACACATGAGCAAGCACAAGAGTGTCAATCCATAACTTAAGCTCTATACCTGTCTTAACATAAAGGAAAAGCAAGTCAAACTTCCCATTATGAGTTACTAACTTACACTCTTTGAGCTTTCTGAGAAGTGCTCTTTGCCTTTTAGTTCCTAGTTTAACCCAATCAAAGAACTTTCTTGTGTATACACCTGTTTCAATATGAGTATAACCAATCTGGATAGAGGTAATCTCATTTCTGTGTCTATCTAGTCCAGTAGTCTCAATATCCAAGCATACAGGTCTTGAGATGTCTATAGTATTAATCATTTACTCCACCCCAAACCTCTAACAAGACTCCCTACCGTTCCATTATAGAATCCTTTCATCTCTTGCCCACAGTATATCATCACAGAACCATATTGAGTTTTCATGAGCTTTGTGACTTTCTCTATTTTATCTAGTTCTATCACATCTCTGTAACTTAAACTCATATTCTTTCTTGGGTTTGTACCAAATGTCAATAATGCCATACTATACCCCCAATTCATATGCTCTTTGTAAATAGTTAAGAGCTTGATATTTACGTCTCATACGTCTAATATATTTATTTTCCTTACTAGGAGAGAATCTTAATGCTGTCTCAGGATAAGATTTACCTTCCCATTTAGCAAAGATATGACCTACATCATTTTTCCTATATTTATTTATAGTTACATGGTCTTTATTCACCATATACCATTCAAGATAATCTTTCTCAGACTCTTTCAAGAAGTCTAAATATCTCAAACAATATATAGGTGGTAATGAACCTCTTTTAAGATTCTTAAGCACTGCTGATGGGCTTACTATACCCTTCATAGTTTCTTCCACATATCCACATATAGATGTATTCCTTGCCTTTACTTCTTCATGAAATAACTTTATGAATACTTTAACCTCTCGAGGTACACTTTCATCATTTATCACAGATTCAACCCAAGGCAATCCTTTATAACAACTACTCATCTCCATCACCCCCTAACACAGAAAAGTCAGCTTCCTCTGCATCATAGGCACTTTCCCCCTTACGGGAAAAAACTCTACATCCCATGTTATCATCTACCACAAGGTCATATACATCACCTGACTTATGATTACGAAAATAAGTAGTCATTGTGCTAGAGTTATTTGACTTACGCTGTAGGAGAATCATAGACTCATACCAACCTTCAATAAAGGCAGAACCATACATATCTGAGGTTGTAATCTTAGCTCCACGTTCCAACTTTCTACTGTGGTGAATAAGCATCACAGCACAACCTGTATTCTTAGAAAGCCTTGTGAGCATCTCTAATCGTTCTACAATGTCTTGGTGTCTATTTATATCACCACTACCAAACAAGAGGTACATAGGGTCAATTATGAGTAATTTAACACCTAATTCTCTTATGTCATTCTCCAAGCGATAGACCTGTTCCATAGTGATATTATCATCCACAAAGTAGATAGGTGGAGGAGTTTCACAACCTGTCACAGCATAAATCTTATGTTGTTCCATAGACAAGTTATTCTCACCTTGGATAATCAACACAGCACCTTGTTTAACCTTACGTCCATCAAAAGGCTTACCAGTAGCCACAGCACAAGCAAGATTCAAAGCAAATGTAGACTTGAATGACTTAGAAGGTGCTCCAATTATACCCACAGAACCGTTCTCCCAGAAGTCTTCAATCAACCAGAAGTCAGTAGGGTCAAAAGGTTCAATCTCATCAACTCTGACAATATTAAACTTGTTCTTACGCTTTTTACCCTTCTTAGAAACAGTTTTGATAGACTTACCACCCTGTTCCTCAATACTCATCTTGCTAGTTAATTCTGTGATAAGTTCTACCTCTTCCTCAGATTCTTCTGCAAGTGATTCACTTTTGGCAAAGGCTCTATTTACCTCAGCATCTACAGTCTCTTCTGTGAACTTAGCTTTTCCATCTGGTGCATTTAAGAGTACAAATTTCACATCTTCCTTAGAAGCTCCATTCATAATCATCTTTTGCTCTAATTTCCAAGCCCAATCTGACCTATCCACAGCTAATTCATGAGTAAATTCCTTAAAGGCATTGTATTCTTCTAAAACAGCATCTAGGTCAAGATTAACATACTCAATTTCTTCATTTTCCACAACTGCTCTGGAAGTAATATCCACATCTTCAAGGTGTTTCATGAAGTCACGTTTACGATACACAGTTCCTTCACCTTGTAGACCACTTACTTTAAAGTCTGTAGCATACTTGTGATTCACTGTGCTAGGAATTCTGTATAAGTGTACAATATCCACACCACAAGGGTCAAATCCATATTTTTTGACAAGTTTTCTACACAGAATCTCATGCTCTTGTGGATTTACCTTATTATCTAATATCCATACACCTTGATACTTATTAGGGCTTGTTTCCCAAAAATAGCTAGGAGGTAAGTCTGTAGGGATAGGTGCTCCATCAATATCTTGTGCAATGATATAGGTATCCTGTGCATTATTCTTCTTACGCTCTTTGCCTCCTGTAGGAGTGAAAGATATGTATAGGTCATACTTGTCTCTTAGAGCTTTAACTTGTGTACCTATATGCTTCACAAAGTGCTTTGCTTGTTCAAAGTCACGACTGAATCTATCCTCAAACTCAGGGTCTTCCTTGATTTTACGTTCAAGGTAAAATTTCTTATTTACCCCAAAATTCACAAGGTCTTTCTCACCAAAGTTACGCTGTAATAATTCTACAAACTTATTCTTAGGCATAACCCTCTCCTTGAACAAAGTAACCATCTCTAGGGTCTGCATCTTCTGGAATCATAGCTCTAATATTGGCACGTTCATAAAAATTAAATACTTGCCACAAAGGCTCTAGTGACTTCTTCACAGTGATATAAGGGTCTAATACTTTTAGAATCTTGTTGACTACCTTACTTGACTTACTTCTCAAGTATCTCTTAGCCCACTTAAGAAGTGTGTTAAACTTTCCCACAGAACCTTTATTATCTTGTGCTTTATCCTCCACAGAAACAGCTTCTATAACTTCTTCTGGACTTACATCATCACCTAGATATTTCACAGAAAGGAAAAATTCTTTTTCATGTTTATTTTTAGGTGTAAGCTCTGTAATTAACCCTAAGTCTTTCAATAAGTTTAGATTATTAATATACGTACGATAGTTTACATTTCCCATAAGGTCAATGAGGTCATGTGATGTTGTATATAGTGTCATACTCTTACCTCTTTTGAAGTAAGCTGACCAGAAGATACCAAGAAGCTGTACAGCACGAATAGGCAATTTCCACTCTGTAAGCCAATGACTTTTCACAGAAATATAGTCTTCCACAGCATACTTGTTGAAAAATTCTGTATCAGTCACAAGAGTTCGTTTACAGTAAAAATCACCATTTGTATAGCTAAATCTTGTATCATCAAAACGCTTCACAAGACCTAACTTCTCAAGTCTAGTCACAGAATTGGAGATAGTCTGATGAGTACACCCAAAAATATCAACTAATTGTTGATTGGTGTAGTGAGAATAGACTTTATTCTCTCCTTCCTTTGCAAAAGCACACAAGAAGCTATACAAGAAAATATCTGTGAGATTCTTGAGTTCCTGTTGTTTGAACATTTCAAGATAAACCTTAAAATACATTGTTTACACCTCTGTTTCTAATTTATTGGTAATACTATTATACCACAAAGAAAAGTATAATGCAATACCTAAAAGTAGAAAATGGTTATTGTCCCAATAAAATGTTTGCAACTTGTTTTGCGAACATTTTTTTGATTTAAGAAGATAGTGAAAGAGTACCTATTTATGTAACTAATTGATGGTAATAACCTTATACCTAATATATATATTATAAAGTATTCTGGTTATTTCCACCAAAACAATACATAATTGATTATTTTAGTGTAATTTACTTGTGATATTTTCCTACATGTGCTATACTTATAAGTGAAATACATAAACACCTTAAAAGGGATAGCAAATTAGCTATCCCTCTTTTTGTGTTTAAATATGGTTGTATACTTTTCCTTCAAGAATGTACTTAAGTTGCCATAAGTTGTAGATTTCAGCACCTAGTGAGTAGGCTAGGTCTAGTGAATCAAGTAATGTTTCTTCTTCCCAACCTTCTTCAATGTATTTTTCAAAGGTATCTTCACAATTAATAAATTTTGATTTATTCATTTCCTTGAAGTAGGTTTCAGCACTAGCATATCCTCCCTTTTTACTCCACAAGCTAGGACGAATAGTTCCAAACTTAGGAGGGAAGTTAGTAGGACTAGTTTTCGGTTTAACTGGTGGAACGTGCTTAGCATTCCATTTCCATTTGCTTGTGTCTTGTGATTCTGCCCATTCAATGAACTTGATAAGCCCTTGTGTGTTATACTCATAAGCCTCTAGATTGATAAATTCATCTGTGTGGTGTTCATTCATATAACTTGCAGATACATTCACGATAGGCTTGTTTAAGTGTGGCCCTAATACAGTAACATCTGTGTAAGAACCTGTAGCCATTGTGTAAGTTTCCCTTAACTTATCAAAGATTTCTGGATGACTCTTAGGGTCAAAACTGTAGGTCACCATTTCATGCCATGATGATTCATGAACACCTCTGTCAATCTGGATAAGCATAGAAGCCTCTCTAAGCTCTTCTAATGCATTTTCATCCACTGCCTTATGAGAACCTACACAACCCACTTCCTCGTCTGTAGTGAAGAGAATATGAGGTCTGAGACCCATCTCAAGAATATCTAGGATAGTTTTAACTCCTACACGGTCATCAGCACCTAAACATTGGATGGTAGACTTACATTCTGGAGATAGTAAGATATATTTATCTGTAACTAGAATATCCTGAACTTCTGGAGTACGTTCTTTTTCTGTGCTCGTAGCTGTGCTAACATTTGAGTAAGTTTGGTAATAGCTTCCGTAGTTATAGGTCTTTCGCTTTGTGTTGATTGTATCTAGGTGAGCCACAAGACAAGGCTGATTCTTCTTAGGACTGATTGCCATAATCATATAGTCTGTGACCTTTAAATCTGTGTATCCATAGTCAAGTAGTACACTAGGTAGCCATGAAAACATTTCTGATTGAGTTTTTGTTAGTACGTCGATAAATGTGTAATTCATAGTGTGATTCTCCTTTAATTTTAGTAATTTGTGCTTAGTAGGTCTTTAAGTGCATTTAACACAAGGTGACCTGATTGTTTAGTCGCACTTTTGAGCACATAACCAGAATAGATTGTATGTGTGTATAGTAGACTACATCGTTCACTAGGAGTTAATTCATTATTGATAGTGTATGTTAGACTAAAATGAGTTTCTCTATAATCATCCATGTCATCATTATCAAATTTTGAAAATACTTCTGCTGTACCCCATTTTGCATAGTCATTTATTGCTTGGTTAGCCCAGAAATTGATATAGTTGTTATTCTTATCTCTGTAGTTATCACAACTAATATCCATGCCTGAGATTTTAGAAAAATCATCAATTTTACGGTTAAACACAATACAAAGTAGTGTAGTTGTAAATTCATAGCAGGCTTTAGCTCGTTTTCCTTCAAAGTCAGCATAAGTTCCTGCATGACCTAGTTCTCCACTAGAATCCTTGTAAAAATAGGTACGCATAGAAGGGCAAAGAGATACTTCTCCATTATTATTGATAATAGTTGAGTAACATTTGAGATAATTGAACCCAAAGTGTTTTAGTACAAGGTGAGTATCTGCTCCTGCTCCACTACACCAATTATTGCACGAACCATTAAAAGCCCATTTATCCACAAGTGCTGGAATTTCAAAATCTGCATAATCTACCCACAAATCACGAACTCTGAACAATTTATTATTCATAGTGGAGAAGTTACTATAATTCCAATCTTCCCACCAATTTTTGACTTCTCCAAAATGTTGGATTTCTTTGTCTGTGTAGCTAATTCCTGCTTTTTTGAGCTGTTTAGCTAACTTAGGTGCATTTTGTGATTCATCTAGCACAAGTCCAAAATAATCTTTGACCATACTTGCATAGGTGAACTTTTTAAGGTTAGGATTGTGCTCCAAAATAGCCTTGTCAAATTTTTTGCTAATATATTCCTGATATGGCTTAAGTGCCTTTTCAAACCCATCTTGTCTAGGAAATACCCCTTCTTTTTGCATATAGTAGCAAATAATTTTAGGGTACTTTTCAAGTGAGTTCTTTTTGATAAAGTCCTTTAGAGGCTCTTTAGTGACTTTCTTACCTGATTCATCACCTTTCAGATTCTCACGCATAATGAGCTTATCCAATAGCTTGACAAGATTATCCTTGTTATCCCCATACCATTTTTCTGGTCTTTTCATAAGGATTCTTTCAGGGTCAAGACTTACTAGGACTAGAGGGATAGGAGAGACAAAATACTCATCATTAAAGGTATACCCCATTTTATAAATGTCTTGATATTCACGGATTTTCTCCACAATATCCCAACCACGCAGAACCTCTGCAAAGTCTACAGCACCGTTTAAAGACTTAACACTAGTAGCAAAATCATCTGATTCATAGTTCCCATCTGTGATAGACTTAAACTGTTCCTGTGCTTCATTTAGTTTAGCTTCTAGTTCCTTGTTTGTTTTAGATTCTTCAACAAGTGACTCCCATTCTGCTGTGGTCAAAAGTGAGTCTCTAAACATTTCCTTAAGTTCTTTTTTAACTGATTTTAATTTCATTTTGGTTTTCTTCCTACAAAACACATAATTCCTTAACACCTATAAACTTACCATGTTTATAGAATTTTCTACCAGTGATATACACGTTTTCAATATATCCTAAATCCCTCAAACACTCTGCTGTTATCTTAGAGACTATGATTCCATCATAATTCCTTAATAATTCCTGCATTTTACGTTCTGTTATGTTTGAGGTATAGGATAACTTTGTCAGCTTGATTCCTTCAATTTTTCGCTTCCTTCTCAAGCTAACTTCTGCCCTTAAAGGCTCTTCTTTATCACAAGGAAATAGAGTTTTAATAATATTCCCTTGCTTATCCACAATGTCTATGTTATGTCCTGTTAAATTTGCTAACAATAACTTACCTCCTACACTATGAAACCTGATTTGTACATTATGTCTTCAAAAAGGATACTTTCTAAACAACTATTTATCTTGTTTCTTTTCTCTATTACATATCTTACAAAGATGTACTATACTCCGAACCCAATCTCCTTCTTTAAATTTACCCAACTATGCCTCTTTATACTACAAATTGCTTTTTATATACTATGTTATCGTATCTTAAAGTGTATTCCAAAATATTTTCTACTCTTATACCTTTTACTTCATATTTTATAAACTTATACTTTCTTCCATGTTCATCTTCTACATACATATCTTTATGTAGAATCTCATGTTTAGGTACTAACTCAAACAATTCCGTATACACTTCAAATAAACTTCCATCACCATCCAAACACCTAACATCAATAAACTCTTTGTTTAGTATATTCACAACTTCACAAGGTCGCTTATATGAAGTGATTTCATACTTATTAGTACTACATCTTATAATATCACCTATATTAAATACCATTATACACCTCCTAGAATTTTATCAATATAATAAAACTTTGTGTTATACCCTAAATCTAAAGCTTTTTGTAAATCCTTACCTAATTTAAAGGGAGGCTCTGATAGATTGTCATAACTATACATGACAAATATTTCAATCATGAAATTATCAAGAATTTCATTTGTGATTTGAGACTTTTTAGTGTCTTTCCAAAGATTTTTCAATGACTTTTTCTTATTATATACTACAATACTCATAATCTGTCCCACAATTCCTCTAAAAGGAATCCCTCAATTTTCCATGCTTATAATAAGAGTAAATTTTAAACATTTTTGTGATTGCATAATCAAAGTTAGAATCCTTATCATAAAATACAGCTTGAGCCTCTGCCTTGATATAAATATCCCCAAAAATCTCAATAGTATTATCATTAATTAGCAATCTTGTACCATTTTCTGCAATTAATTCCATTTTAATTCCTCCTTAGTCTATAATAAAGCGAAAATACCCCTAAAGCCCCTAGAAAGACATAGGAGGCTCTCTAGTGCGTTTTAAATAGTTCCTAGTATGATTATACCCCTATAGCTTAAAACCTTACTAGAGGCTTAATAATAGTCTCCTAAGCTATATTGATTCCACTCGTCAAAATCAACTTCATAGACAATGACCTCACCTTCGATTCTATCATATACAGCTAAACAGTATTTACCATATTTAATATATTTACTTAATACAGTATTGTGCTTAATTCTATATAAGTCAGTCCCTATTTGCTCTGTATAGTCTTCTAATTTTGGTTGTGTATTCTCTATATATATCATACCAATCCACAAGCCGATATATAAAATTACAAGGCTATATCCCAACAATTTCAGTACCTTAATTTCTGTACCTCCTAAAAATATGCTATACTCTTTTTGTTTAGGTTAAGAGATAGTAAAAGATTCCCAAATGTCTATTTCTAAACATCTAGTCATTTTCTAAGTGGTCATGTATACAGTCATGACAATAAAATTCATCATCAGAACCCCATGCACCATTCTCTGAAATAAAGATATTATAGCAGTCAGCACACTCAGAAGCCTCTTCACGATAAATCCATTCTTCATCATAATCTGAGTAAATATAGTCAATAGAAGCACAATCATCAGAACAGAAGATAGTTCCATCATTTGTTTTAAGAAAATCACCTCTAAAACTTACACATTCACAACAATAGTCACAAACTGTAATTTTATCGTAGTACTCATAATCTTCAATGTTAATACAATACACATAGTTTTCATTATCTGTATCTATGTATTCTCCTAAATTTTCACTATATACCAATCCAATTGATTCGTTAAAATCATTAATAACCCATTCATAAGGTTCAATAGGTTCAATTTCACCAGTTACATAATGACTATAGCTATCTGCTGACAGGTTTGACCAGTAACCAGAATCATTTGTCATATATACAATTTTATCTTCATACTTCACAAAGTCAGCTAATTTCTTACCATAAGCAACACAAAGAAGAATCTGAGAAGCAAGATAATATCCATGTCCATTATCACAATAGATGTCAGCAACACCAAGAACTCCATTGCGGTCTTGAACATAGTAAAATCTTGCTGAAGGGTCATCCCATGTATCATAAATATAACAGTATCTAGCTTCTTCTAGTGTATTTAATACAAAACTTGTAGCTTGTCCACATCCTCCTTGAGAATTACAAGAGCCATCAAAAGCCCAATCGTCAATTTCTTCATAGTTTGGTAAAATGTTAGTGAATTTAAATCTATAGCTTTCCTCTTTTTCACCATTAAAAACAGCATTTAGAAGCTCTTGAAAAGCTTGTAGCTCTTCATTTGTGTAATCTTTACCAGCTTTTGAAAGCTGTTTAGATAGTTTAGGTGCGTTTTCCCCTATGATAAATTCAATATCAAAATATTTCTCAACTAGGACTTTATATGAAAATTGTCCTTTAAAATCAACTTTTTCTATCTTTGTCATGGTTATATACCTATTTAACCTTTTCCTTTGATTTTATTTATTAATGAATGAACACAAGCGCTATATATTTTCAATCTTGATATACTTGTATTATAGAATGTCTGAATTTTACAATGTTTCAAGCTAGTTCAGAAAAGTTTTTCATGCTATAGATGAGGCTTTTAACTGAAAGCATAGTCTGATATGATTGTCTCACGTTTTCTATAGTTTAATTATAGCACAATTATATCATTTTGTAAAGAGTTTTTTATCATTATTTGATATATTTGTGATATATTTTCTATAAGTCTATTATACCATTTTTAAGGTAGATGTCAAGAGTTAAATGATATAAAATGATATAATTTAAGAAATATTTTTATGATTTTATAGTCTGGAATATTTAAGTAAAATATATGTCTTTATATTTTAGTATGATTTTTTAGAAATTGTATGGGTACAGTTTATATATGTATATAGGTAAGGTTATTATAGGGAAATTTATTGTTTTAGGAAGGTTGGTTTACTTATGTAAACTTTTTTGGATACCCTGTACAATTTTGTACACATTGTTCAATATTGTCTATTTATAGGTGTTTAGAATAATTGGACAATGTGTCTAAAATTGCTAGGTATTATACAATTATATTATAGGTATTATTGGTACAGATTGCATTTAAAAATAGGTAATGAACAAGGTCGATTAAAAAACAAGTATATATGGGTATGTCTAAAATTTGCCTATTCACCAACAAACTAATTGATTAAAAAACGTGTTAGTAACTCTACACTACCATACACCCATTCACCACTCAAGTATTTTACTTAAAAACATGTTACTAATAATAAAAGACCATAGGAATAATCCTATAGTCTCTTTAGGTGTATTTTCTGTTCTCTTAGATATTCTGTGGTAACATTACGCTTATGACTAGGCTTCTTGGCATAATACTCTACAGAGTTAAGGACTATTGTATATAGCATATCATAAGGGTCATATCCAACCTCTTGAGCTATTGTTTTTATATACTTAGTCATTTTAGGTGATGTGGTATTGAACATACCAATATAGGACTTATAGTAAATCCCCATAGACTCTAGCTTGTGAGATATAAGAACTCCATACTTCTTAAGCCTTACTGTGGTTCTCTGCTTGATATTGGTAATGTATATAGGCTCTTTACCACTTAGGCTCTGTATATAGTCTTTCAGCATATAGGAATAGGAATTATATACTTGTTTATACTCATCTCTGTGTTCATAGATATAATCACCTATCATCATACCACTAGGAATTGACTTACCTGTGATAAATGGATTTAGCTTTGTGTACCTACTATCTTTGGCTAACCACTCATAGAAACTCTGTGGAAGAGTCTCTGGTAAGAAAACTAAAGGTTCTCTTGTGTCATTGTATAAATTATACACTGTGGAATAGAACCAATTAGCAAACTCTTGGTCAGTTAGCACAGGAAGCAAATAGTCTATCAGGAGCTGTGACTTAATGTGTGGATTGATAAAGTTAAAGCTAAGGTCACACAGAATATCTTGACTAATATTTAGCTGTTCACAGAGAGCCTCTACACCTCCAAATTTCTTACACACAGCATAAAGTGGCTTTTCTCTGTAGGTAAGTTGGTGCACAGATACTTTATATCTTGATTTGATAAAGGCTTTTATTTGCCTCTTTAGGTCTTGGTCTACTTGTTCTCTTGGTTCAAATTTTAGCGCTAATAGGTACTCATCTTTTGTGGCAAATATAGTACCTCTTTTTTTCTTCTCTTGGTTAAAGTGCCATAAAATAATTGTGTCCATAAATCTACCTCACAGAAGATTATATCACACAGAGCTGATTAAGTCAAGGAGTATGGGTAAAAAATTTTCTATTATGTAACCTTTTGGTGGAAATAACCCTAGTCCTAATATACTATATACTTTATACTAGTATATATATTATATATAGCTAAGTATATCACAGTATATCAAGGAAATATATCACACAGAATGATATAAGGATATTAGAGTATGTAACAAATTGGTGGATATAACCAGAATACTTTATAATATATATACTCTATACTAATTATATTTATATTCACAGGAGACTATCTCACTAAGTTAAAGTCCATCAAAAAAATGTTCGCAAAACAAGTTGCAAACATTTTATGGGGACAATAACCTTTTTAGTATTGACATTATTTTCTCTGTGTGGTATAATTAATTCATGGTTAAAGTTTTGGCACTAGATTTGTCTACAAAGAGTTCTGGATACTGTGTGATAAAATCAGGTTCTGTTGTGGATTTTGGCACAATTAAGTCAAATGACAAAGACTTTTTGGTGAGAGGTCAGTATATGGCAGAGTTTATTAGACTCCTGTGTGAAAAGTATGGGAAGTTTGATAAAGTCATAATTGAGGAATTGAAAGTTATCTCAAACCAGAAAACTCTTGTGATGCTAGGTATTGTTCAGGGTATGGTTATCAGAGAGGTAAAAGACTCTGAGATTGTATTTGTTACTCCATCGAGTTGGAGAAAACAATTTCACCTGAATGGTAAAAGAGCAGAGGCAAAGAAGAAAGCTATAGACCTCTGTGTTGTCAAAGGATATTCTGTGAAGAATGATGATGAAGCAGAAGCTATACTAATTGGACTTGGTTCATTTGACAAAGTATAATTTCTGTGATATAATCATTGTGTGCATTATAGTTCCGCTATAAGAATCGCCTCCTTTGAAATTTTTCCTATGGGGTTGGTTAGCTCCATAGGTTTTTGTCCTCATAGCCAAGCTGGTAAGGCTATCCAAACACAAAAATAAAGGACTTAATCAAATAATAGAGTATAGAGGTCAGTTGCAGTGTATCACTATAATGAAAATTATGTTGTAAACGAGTATGGTGAGTTATTCAGTGTATTTGGTAATAGACTTAAGAAACTTAAGCCTTATATCAATACAAGGGGTTATGCCATGTATAGACTTAGAGTTAACGGTAAGACTATTCATAGGTCAGCTCATTTTCTAAGCTATTGGGTAAATATAGGTCACTTTGATAAGTCTGATGGGCTACAAATTGACCATATTGATGGTAATAAACGGAATAATCATTATCTGAATCTCAGAAGGGTTACACCTAAAGATAATCAGAATAACATAAATACAGCTGGTGAACTGACAAAATGGTCTAGGTCTAACTACAGAATCACTGACAATGATATGCTTCCTAGTAAGTACGTCAAAGGTGAAGAGTATGTTCCAAAAGAGTCTACTTTGTGGACTAACAAGAGGAATAAATGTACTATCTGTGGTGTTTTAACTAGTGGTAATCTATGTCTTAAATGTTTTAAACCTGAAAAGTCAAAGAATATACCTACTAGGGAAGACCTTATCAAAGACCTATTATCTAAAGAATCTCTTGTAAAGTTAGCTTCTAAGTATGGTATTAGTGATAATGCCTATAGGAAGTGGTTAGCTAAAAGAGGTTTACCTATTAAGAGTAAAGAGATTAAGTCATTCATATTGAGCGTATAGCCAAGTGGTCTAAGGTCGCAAGCTGCAACCTTGCTATCGGGGGTTCGAATCCCTCTACGCTCTTATGTGTTTGGATAATTCGTTGGTTCAAATCCGACTGGGGACTTTGGTTGATAGGTATCACATTTCTGTGAATACTAAATGGTGGTTATACCCACCATATGCACCCTTGGTGTAACTGGATAACACATAGGATTTCTACTCCTATACTCCGAGTTCAAGTCTTGGAGGGTGTATTTGATTTATTGGAAAGGTAAAGATAATGGCTACAAAATCTAAACTATATTCAGAGACTATGAGAGAATTGAGTTTGCTTGATGAAAAGTCACTCACTCTTTACCAAATGCGTTGGGGTCTTATTGATGTTGATGAGACACTGCTTAGTGAAGTAGGATTTGAAGTGTATTCACAAATTCCTCCTTGTACTCCTGTGGCTAGAAATGCTATGTTGCAGATTATGGCTTCGTTTGAGGATAGCTATGAGCGTAAAGAATGGGCTGACCGTATTGAAGGTAAGGCTACTCAGACTACTGTGAATGTGAATCACGATACCAAAGATGGTATTGATGAGCTTAAGAACTACACTAAAGCTAAGCTAGATGAACTTTTTGGAGAGAAATAATGGCATCACATAGCCCTAGAGAGGATTTGTTTGAAAAGCACTATGCTGAGATAACAGAGCTACTTGAGGGCTTTGTAATCTCTGTGGTTAATATGGGTGATTATGAAAGTGCTGAGAATGCTTTGATTGGCTATCTTGTGGATATGTACTCTGAGGTGTTCCTTGGTGAAATTGACTATATCTTGGATGCTTTAGGTGTTGACCTAATGCCAGAAGAGGTTATTGAGCTTAGAAATGGTGTTAATACCTCAGCTTTTGCAAGAAGCAACTTTGGTAGGCTTAAGGAGATACTTGAAGCTCATGCACAAGACCTAAGAGCAAAAGTTATTGATTCTGTGGATACTGTGAAGCTAGAAGATATTATTAAGGACTTCAGGAGTAATCTTGAAAGGCTTGCCTTAAGTGAAATTCAAATGGGTATTGAGAAAGCCTCTGTAGAGAGTGCTAAGCTATTTGAAATCATCACAGAGAATAGTATTTTAAAGACTTGGAACTGTGTAGGGGATTCACACACATGCCCTATATGTCTAGCTATGAATGGTACAACAATTCCAGTAACGGAGAGTTTCTCCAATGTAGCACCTTCTGTTGGAATTGAGGAAGACTTTAGTTACACTGGAGGAGATATTGTTTATGCACATCCAAGATGCAGATGTTGGGTTACTTACTCAAAAGCGTAAGGTATTATCAAACAAAGAAAAGCTATCAATTCTACTAGACCAAGTAACTCCTCAAGATGAGCTTAGAGATGCTGTTAAGGGTAAGATACCTAAGCACTTTAAGCGTAACACTATCAGAGAAAGAGAAGGTTTTGAGAAAGAGCTAGAATATTACAAGCTAGGGTTCACTACAGCCCTATCAGAGTTCAATATAGAGCTATGGTGGTCACAAGCAGTACAATTTGGAGCTTTTCTTAGTGGCAAGTATAAAACAGGTTACTGTGTAGCAACTCCTCGTTATGGTAAATCTTTCCTCTGTGGTATTATGTCTAATCACTTTGCCTATGATGGTGATAATTGCTATGCTGTAGGTTCTACACAAGAGTATTCTGGTATTATCATTCAACATGCAAGAGAGATTCTTGTAAACTCTCACCCTGATGTAAAGGCTATGCTATCCTTTGATGAGAAGGATGTAACCGCTGTGGATAAACGTTTGAAGAGAGGTTTGTCATCATTCTCTAGCGAGGGGTTCTCATTTAGGAATGGTGGTAAGCTAGAGGGATTGTCAGCAGGTTCTAACTTTACAGACCCATCTAAAATACATGTCATTGGTAGAGGTGGTAATATGTTTGGTGATGAAGCATCAGATATTTCCCCTATTGCTCTTGGTCACATGGGTCGTAGAGAGTTTGAATCAGATGATGGTCGTAAACTCATTATGTATCTAATCTCTAACCCACGTTCTTTGAATAACTTCTATGACTTTATGACAAATGAAGACCTAGCAGATGATGAATTTGTTATGTGGTTGGATGTTGTTACAGCTATGGAAGAAGGTAGTATCAAGTATACTAAAGAACAGCTTATGAGGTCACAGTTCACTATCACAGAGGACTCAATTAGAGAAAATCTATTGTGTGAATTTCCTACAGAGCGTTCATCATTCTTTGATTCATCCCCTGATATTTCAGATAGCTTTGACCATGTAGGTAAACAACTAGATTACTTTATTGGTGTGGATAGTGCTTATAAGGGTTCAGATAGCATTCAAGTTACTGTATCTGTTGTTGATGAGAAGAATCATTTTACTGTGATAGATTCACAGGATATTAAGCCTGCTGAGTGGATTGATGGTATAACTGCTATTGAGGTGGTTAATAAGATTGTCACAATAGCTAATAGGCTTAATGCTAAAGCTATAGGAATTGACTCTGGGGGTGGAGCACATATTGTACAGCCTTTGAAGATGAGAAGGTTAAGTGGGCAACTAAAATGTCCTGTGTATGATATAAACTTTGGCGGTAAGCCTACAGAGATTAAAGTAATAGCTAAAGACCCAAGTGCTGAATATGCTTCTAATAGACGTGCTGAAATGCACTTAATGTTAAGGGGTATGATGGAAGCTCAAAGGGTAACATTTGTAAGAAAAGTATGGGATGCAATAAGTCGCCAAATGTCCTTTGTTTCTGAGGTGCAGAGACCAGAGGAAAGACTTGTTAAGATTCGTCCTAAATCTGAAATCAAGAAATTGCTAAAACACTCACCAGATGAACTAGATAGTGTACTTCTATCACTTCATGTGGCTGAATTATTCTACCTTGGAGGTTCTTAATGAGCTGTGGAAAATGTCATAAAGATGACTGTGGTGGCTCTTGTGCTATGGATAGGTACTTTAATGCTGAATACAAGGACAGGTTAGTTTTCCAAAGTTCAGGGTTTAGAGGAACACCAATCAATGAGACGCTAGAGGATGTTGAGAGGTTAGCTCTTGACTTACCTGATGTTGATTATATCTTAGATAACATTGTGAACTACATGTTCACTAATAACCTTACTACAGATAACTTTAAAAAAGATGATTCTCTAAGAAGCTATCTGTATAGTCACAATTTTAATGGTCAACGCAACTATGATGTGTTAAAGCAAGTAGCTAAAGGTTATAGAAAGTATGGTTATTATGGTCTTCTTAATACAGGTGAAGGTCTTGTAGGAGTGCATCCAAAAGATATTCTAGCTTGTGTTATTGATTACCCTAAGATGCCTGTAATTAGACAGACATTGACCTACTTAATCAAGAACAATAATATATACCAAACACCTTATGACCGTAAAACAGGTAATCCAAGGGTAGCTAGTGACTACTCAGAGGATGACATTCAAAAAATTTTCAAGAATCCTAAAGATTATGAGAATGAGGTAATGGTTGTTACAGAGGAACAGTTCGCTTGTGTAAGGCTAGATACCTCTCAAGTATTCTGTGCATCTCCTTTGCTTAAAGACCGTAAACGTGTAGAGCTTATCTTGAACATACTTAACCGTATGAACTATGATATTTCACGGAATGGTATTGGTACTATTGCCCTACAAGCTAAGGATACCCTTGAAGAGCAAATTGAGGAAAGTGTAGAGCAAGGAACAGCCTTTAGTGGTGGTGAGTTGCTTGATATGGGAAGAACAGCTAAGGAAGAGCGTACTAAGAAGATTATTGAGGATATGAATGCCTTTGCTGAGAAACTCTCTGAAACAGAGTTTAATGATGCTATTGTGTATTCAGGTAACTTCCAAAATCTTGAGCAATTAGAGCGTGATACAAAGGCTACAGACTTCCTAGATTTCTTGTCTCAATATGTTCCTGCTATAGTATGTCAAATGTTTGGTGTACCTGCAAGACTGTTTGACCTTAATAAGACTGTATCAAATATTGGTACATATAGTATCATTGATAATGCAATGAAGAATACTATTATACCAATGCGTGACCATTTCTTAGGTCAGATTGTCCTACTATTGCAGAATGCTACTGGTTTATCAGAACACATTAAGTTTGATAGCTATGAGTTCACTAATAGTTATAACTACAAAAATGATACTTATATCCTTGATGTGTATGAAAGACTTAAGAACATTGATGATAATATGGCAGAAGCCTACTTGAAGAAAAATTTAATTGTATAGGAGATATAATGAGCACAAAGATTCTTACCATTGATGAGCTGGCTAAATTACAAGAAAGCCATCAAGAAGCAGTCCAATCAGATGCACCTGTGGCTATTCAGACACAAACACACTCTGTGCTAAATGGGGATAGCACAAAGGTAGGAAGTATTTCCCCTAAAGACTATGTATTGACACTGTGGTTGCCAATTATTGGTAAAGCTCCAGAGGGTGCTGAAATTGTACAAGATGGTAAAGCCTATGTACAGCAAATTACAGCAAAAGAGAAGTACATCACTCCTCGAATTGCTCGTAAGGTTCGTAATTATGCCTCTGTGATTTCTATTGCCTTTACTGAGTTTAAAGAAGATGGAAGTACAGAAGTATACACACCAGAGGATTTGTTTAAGCTCTATGAATTGTTTGATGATGATGTCATTGATGCTTGTGAGAAAATGGTAGTAGAGGTTCTAGGGATGCCTTCACACTTAGCTGAGTACATTACTGATATGTCCTTGATTAATGCTTGTGGAGATATACTAAGAAATAATCCTTCATTTTTTCAAATTGATTAGTTATCTAGTTAGGTATAATTGGGCAGTTATTCAGGGTAAGATTAAGCCTAAGGATGAGTACAAAGGATTAGCTTATGAGGATGCTGTAATTATACAACTAGATGATGTAGAAGAAATGACATTAACTCTGTGTAAGGAGTATGGTATGCAGTATGAGTACATTATGGATAAAATGTATTATCCTGATGTTACTGTACTATATGCAAGGCTAATGAATGAGAAAGCATTCAGTTCTTACAACGATTACCTAAATATGGATGCTGAAACCCAAGGTAAGTATGTAACTGATTATGGTAAGCCTTCTCCTTATGTTTATGAGATACTATCTGTAGAGAAACAGAAAGCTAACCTAGAAGAAAGCAAAGATGGTCTTAGAGCTATGTACCGTAGTGGAGGAAAACTAAATGACTAATATTATCAATGATGTGTTGGGATTCTTGGATGAGAAGAGAAGCAAGATTACACCTGAATATGTACGTTCGGGAAAACCTGTATACACATTGAGAAAATATGCTGAGGTTACTGACCTTGATGCAGAGGTACTTATCAATGGTGGTACAATGAATGTAGCGCAAAAAGTACCTACTTTTGGTGCAAGTGGTAATATGCTTAGAACACCACGTACATCATATGCTGTGAATGTGGATGTAGCTTTTGACAATCGTGTTAAGGTTTCAACACAAACATTGGATAATGGTGATGAGGAAAAAGTATATACCTTTGTAGTAGACCAACGTGCATTGATGGAACAATCTTCTGGACACATTTATGCTAATTATGTAGTGGGCTATGTAGTTGGTAAAGGTGCAAAAAATAAACCAGAGGTTCGTGGGATTGTACACGTTAAAGAGGATGAGTTCCTAAATGACTTTGATACAACTTTTGATACTTCTGCTATGGAAGAAATTATGGAGTTGATTAATAAGTATCGTTTGGAAAATGGTACTGCAAAAGTTATTGAAAAGATTACATTCTAACTTTTTGACATGAGAGTTGATAAACTCTCTTTTTTTGTTATACTAAATATAGAACATTCAATGAAAGGAGTACCTACATGGCTACAATTAAAGTTCCAGTAATGAATCTTACTGTTACAGTCGGTGGAGAAGCTAAAACATTTACTTCACCTCTAGCTGAAACAATTTTGGCACAAGTACGTAAAGTAGTTGTTGGTCAAGAACAGGTTCAATACTTTGACGTGGCTGAGAAGAAATTCAAGTCATTTACTTACTGCTGTGGCGATAAGTATGAGTTTAATTATACTACTAAGGAAGTAACCCTCAAGGATACTGAATTGGATTGCTATGGCTTCCCTATCACATACGCTGGAGATAAATAATGGAAGTTAAAGAGACTGGAAAAACTTACGCAGAACACCTTAGAGAAGTCCGTGCTAAGCAATTTGGATATGAAGTAGAAGAAGTATCTAAAATTACTGAGGGCACTGATGTCAAGGTAACAGAAGATGAGTAAGTTTAGAGTATCTCGCTTTCTCCAACGTGACCTAGTAGTTCGTGTAAACTTCCTAACAGATGGAGGTATTATTCAGAATAAGCGTAAGTTTTTTGAATTTTACCCTGACAATAACCAAGAGAGCGAAGGTTGGTATGAAACTGCTGACCAAGTTCTCCTTGGTAGTCTTAAGGAAGCTACAGAGGAATTACCTTTCACACCAGAAGCAGAAGCAGGTCTTAAGAGAGACAATGTTAAGTATGAGTATTCATACTGTGCCTCTTGTGGTGGTAAGAAGGTGAGAAAACTAAAATATAATTTGTTTGAGGTTGTTGAATAATGCCTATTAAGACACAGATTGCAGAGAGAATTATGGATGAAATCCATAACTATATGGAGAGAAAAGATAGTTTAGACTCTGTGATGAATCTAACTAAGTCTAGTAAAGAGGCTGAAAGATTGTCTGTGAAAAGAATAGACAACAATGATGGGTATATGACTCTCCTTTCAGAAGGTTCTATACTATATCAAGACAACACCATAAGACTATACATCTGTAAGGGTACACTCAAGAAGTGGTATGACAGTATTGATGGTACTTTTGAGGGATATGTATCTACAGGTCATAGAGACCTTAATGCCTATCCTGTGAGAGAAGGTTATTTTAAGAAGTCAGACCTTAAACTTGTAAAAGATGAATCTGGAAGATATGACTTACTAGTTAAACCTCATGTGAATTTAGAACTAAGTAATGTCAAAGACCTTATTCTACAAGATGAACCTTTTGCTATTTCATCAGAGTTCATGTGGTATGATAAAGATTTTACAGATGATGACATTGAGGAATATGCTAAACTTGTGGTATACAATGTTGAGCAGGGTGGAAGTGTTGATGTGCCTATCACAGACAACATTGAACTAATGGGATTCTCTTTTGTGGGAAATCCCGGAAATGCTAAAAGTGGTGGGTATGAGCCTTCACTACTTAAACGAAATGAGGAAGAACACTTGAATAGAAAAGAAATGCTAGATAAAGTGCTTGCTCACCTTTCAGCAGGAACACAAGAAGCTACTTCAGAGGAAGTTACAACAGAAGAAGTAACTCAAGAGGAAGTAGTAGATACTGTTGAAGAAGTTGTTGAAGAAGCAGCTACAGAGGAAGCTACAGAAGAAGTAGTTGAGACTAAGGGTGAACCTACAGCGCTAGAAAAGGCTATTGAAGCTATTGAACAGCTTACTACAGAGAAAGAAAGTCTTATCAAGGAAAGAGATGAGTTGAAAGCTAAACTTGCTGAGAAAGAAGCAGGAGAATCTGAATTGGATGAGCAACTTGTTAAGCTATCCCAAATTCTTGAAAAAGCGAACCCTACTGTAGAAAAAGCTACTAAAACAGAAGAAAAACCAATGAACCGTTTTGGACGAGTTCGTTTTGGAGGACAATAAATTGAGTACAACAAATTTTGATATTTTGTTAGGCGAAGCTATTGATACTCTCCATGAGCAAACTGTTGCTCAGTTGGGTAAAACAGAGAACTTGTCTAACACAGATGGTAAACTTCCTTTTGGAATCTCTCGTGACTGGTCAAAAGCTGTACCTTCTCTTCGTGAAGTTGGTATGGGCGATGAGCTTGTAAATGATATTCTTAAACGCTTTGAGCAATCTAGCTTTGGTGCTTTGAGACAAGCTAAGAATGGTGACTGGATTATGGAAGGTCTTACTTGGGGAACTAAAGCTCCAGACTTCTCTAAAGATAATTCAGATTCATGCTGTTTCACTGAGAAATTTACTATGCAAGCTACTGGTGATGCTACTCCTGTACGTTACCTCTGCTTCAAGGACTGTGAAAACCGTCTTGACCGTTTGATGAAAGATAAGATGCACTTCAAACAAGGAGACCTTATCAACATCTTCCAACGTTTGGGTATGTCTTATGAAGAAGCTGAGCAATTCATGGCTTGGTACACATTTGCCTTCATTGTGCAACGTCACATTGTTCAAGGTATGCTTAACTTCAAGGGTCAAGGTCTCCGTCCGTTTGCTGGTGTGGCTGAAATGATGTCTCATCCGGGTGTAACACCTATTGATGCTTCTGGTTCAGTTATTGGTGCTTTCCGTCAAGTTGCTTGCTACCTTGATGTATTGGATAACCAATCAGCACGCTATAAGATTTATGTTCACCCTCTTACACTTCGTGGAATCAAAGCTGAAATTGTTCCCGGTAAAGATGGTAAACTTCCTCAAGGATGGTCTGTTAATGGTGAAACAATCACCTTCAAAGGTATTTCATTTGGAGTATCTTACCACTTGCCTTATGACCTTGAGCAAACAATGACTGGTGAAGCCTATGTGATTGACTTGTCTCGTGTAGAAGCATTGACTCAGTATGACTTGTTTGTACCACAATCTTCTATTCACACAGTTCGTACAGAAGGTACTGAATACCAAGTTGGTCAAGGATGTGAAACAATTTGTGACAAGTATGAGAACTTCGGTTTGGTACACACTAACTCACATATCTCTCACCTTCTTGTGGCAAACATTCCTCTTGAACAAACTTGCCCTGCTGTGGTATTTGAACGTATCCAAGGTCTTCTTACAGGTCTTAACCCATTCCCAATGGCTACAATCCCTGCTAAATAAGGAGATAAGTTATGCAACCAGCTCTTGAGCTAATTAAGATTACTCAAAATCTTCAAGAACGTTGTGGTTGTTTTGACTGTGATGATGGTGCAACTATGCAAAGGTACATGGAGAGCTTTCTCCGTGTCCTTGCTAGATTGCTCTGTTGGACTGATGGTGAATGTTCGACAATACTAAGAGCCTTAAGACATGAAGTAATTCCACTCACGAGTTTTCACCTCTGTGGGTGTGATGCTATGGTGGAGGTTAAGCCTTACTATTGGAAAGGTTTTGACCCCACTACACTTAAGGTGTATATGCACAAGAGAAAAGGTCTTGAGCGTGAAGAGTATGAGCTAGGTACAGATAAATGGAATTGGTCTTTTGTAGATGGTACAATCCTTGTGAATGTAACTGATGAGCTAAGTCCTTGCTGTAAATGCTGTGACCCTTGTTCGTGTGAAGCTGAGTATAAACTTGTGCTTGACTATGAAGCTGGTTATACCTCTGAAACTCTACCTGATTGTGTGTATGATGCAATGTGTCACTTCCTAAATATCTTTATTGCCTATCAGAATGACTGTGGTACTTTAGATGAGTGTGCTAATATGGATAGATTGGCTGTAGGGGCTGTTCTCAAGCAGAAATCAGTAGACTATATTGTACGAGAATGGACAGTAGACCAAACAAGTATTGATAGGTATTATGTGAAGCTCATAAATACATGGGCATTACAAACCTTAAGTTCACTATCACTGTGTAAGAGGGTTTACACAGATAATATGTATTTGACCATTGGAAGAAGGAAAGAATGTTAGTAAGATATAATGGTGAATATGCTAGAGAGTCACGCTCTTATGGCTGTTCAAAGTGTGGTACTGGACGTTCAATCAATGGTGTGGAGACTTATAAGACTGTGTATCGTACTTATTATAGTGGTCGTCTTTATATCTTTGAAAAAGACAAAGTATATCCAGTAGACGATATTCTAGGTAAGTATTTGAAGAACCTAAAATACACAGACAAAGATGGAAATATTCGCAACCAATTTGAGGAAGTTCCAGATAACATGGAGAGTACATATACCAATACGGACAATGAGATGACCCTATAAGGAGGTTATCATGGCTCTCCCTTGGAATAATAAGGAAATCCTTGTGTTAAGACAAGGTACTGCTACTCCCACTTATGATGAGAATAGTAGGCAAGTAATGAAATGTTTGTGGGAAGAGGTTGAGCATCTTAAGTGTGTAGACCATATGCCTACATCAAGAGGTGCTGATAGTGATGCTACTACTACTCATGGACTGGAAGGTTCAAGACAGTTAGAGACATTCTACTTCTCTTTACACAATCAATCACATTCTTGTGATTTAGACATTAGGCATGGTTATTATATTCTACAAAGGATAAATACAAGGTGCAATAGGTTTAGCTGTCCTGAGGATTCAGGATACCTATTCTGGAAAGTTGTAGCTTGTAGAACTTATGAAATACTTCCCGGATGTTGGGATATTAAGATGACAGGAGAGAGACTTATTCCTCGTGAGAGTGAGCAACTTATTCTTGAATGTTCACCTTATATCAAACAGTTACAGGGGGTGATTACTCGTGACCACAACTGATATTCATAACTGGAAGGGCATTGAGTTTTCTAAGGAGTTTGTAGACTTCACTATTACAGGTATGCTAGAAGCCAAAGCCACTGGTTCTGTTCAAACAGGACGAATGTTTAGGTCTATCAAGATGAAGAGGATAGCAGATGGTTTCTCTGTGTACAGTGATAGAAGTGATTTTCCTCCTACAGCAAGAGGTAAGGATAGATACTATACAAGAGTTTATCATGATAAGGGTTATCCAAGATACCCTGCTTTCCCATTCATATTCATAGCATTTGATACTGTAGGGGAAATAGACCAGCTTGTAGACTCAACAAGTGGATTCTTTGGCACATATAAGGCTATAAGACCATCTGGAAGAAGAGGAGCAGGTGTAGCTAGATATAACTCAAGTGATACAGCTAGTGGTAGAGAATACCTTTCTGTACAAGGTAGAAAGAACACAGTTAAAATACCAAGGAGAATAGCCAAATGATTAGTGCTGTGTATATAAACATTAAGAAATGGCTTCAAATGTATGGTTATGGTGTTCTTGATTATCTTATCCAACCTGACCATGTAGATGAGCTAGACCCTAGAAAAAGATACAATAACTTTGATGAGCAGTTTAATAAGCATGTAGGAACATCAGAGCATTTTCAGTTAAATCAAGGTGTAGAGTTCCCATTCTTAGCTATTGATATTACCTGTGATAATAGCTCAAAATGCTTCCCTAAAATGTTTATTAACTTTTCTGTGTATTACTCTCCTGTGACCCCACCAACAGGTCGTGTGTGTATTGAGAATACTCCAGAGGGTAAGCTAGAATACAGAGAAGAGGTACACTGCCAGATTAAGAATATGTTGGTACACCAAGTTAAAACACCGAGGGGCATACAAAGAAAGACCTTTGCTCAGGATGTGGCTTCATTAGATAAATGGTATCTACCTATCAGTGTGAAAGTGCTAGATATAGGATGCCCAGAGGATTTCTCTAATGAGCTTATAGATGAGGTAGAAATGTTTTCTTTCCCTGTGACTCTCTCAATATTTACGTGTAAGTAAAGGAGAAAATAATGGCATTTGAACAACCATTAAACCTTAATGAGTTCTTCATGTCTCGTAATGAGATTGCTAATCGTCATGGGGGTAGACTTGAAATGCAAGCTATGTCTCGTGTACGTGAGCATATGGTGGAGGAAGACTCAAAAAAGCCTCAACAAGGTAGAGGTCAAGATGCTCCAGTAGCACAAACCCCTGCCGTTGTTAAGCAAGAACAAAATGGAAACCAAGACAAAAAGGAGAAATAAATGTCTAACTGTTTCGTAGATATGTCACATCCTATGTATGGTTACAACACACAAGATAAAGACTCAAAAATCATTGTGTCTATCACAGAAGAAATTCGCCCTTGTGTTCGTTGGAAAACTAACAAACAGCTACAGATTCCATCAGGAACTCTTGTACAGTATGTTCGTAAGGATGTGCCAGAAGACCAAATTAACTGTAACCCTATTAAGTGTTTGAACACTGGTACTCTCTATGTAAACCCTGCTGAGAAGAAAGCCTCTGTGAAGTTCCAAGTTAGAGCTGATGCAGATGACTTTGCACTAGGTTTCAACATGATTTATATCAATGTTCCTAAAGCAGGTAAGTATGAGTTTAAAGCTATTGTGTCAGATTTCCCTGATACAGCACAAACTAACTCTTATGTGTACACTTATACCTTTACTGCATCTACTCCGGGATTCATCCTTCGTACAGTAGACTTTGCAGATTCAAAAGTAATGACACAAACAGGTACTGGTTGGAAACCTTCTGACCATGGTATTGTGGTTACTTATGAAGTTACATATAAGGGAGAAGATGAGCTTACAGGTCATATTGGATTCTCAAGTCCATCTATTGTGAATGACCGTTCAGAGTTGCGTAAATTCTCTAATGTATTGCTCTCATGTTTGACATCATTTACCCACAATGTCTCTGTACCTGCTACAGATGCTCGTTGCTTTGGTAGACAGTATGATAAGTCTCAAATTGAGATTACAAAAGAGATTACAGCAACTACTACATCATGTAATGACTACTGGTTGAACCCACTTCAATCAATGTCTAAACGTATGACAAGTGGTATTCCTGTGACAGATAGCTTTGTGATTCAAGAAGTTACTATTGAAGGTAAGAAGTATGGTTCACTTGTGATTCCAGACCTTTACTATGAAGACTGTAACACTATCACAATCTCATCTGACCGTTGTTCTTGCACATATATGTCTAACCTACCTGTATCACCGGGTGTTGAGTTGGAAGATGATGAGTTCATTGCTCTTACTCAAGGTTATCATGGTTATGACAGAGGTACAGTTCTTGTTAATCCAATGTATATTGGTGAAAAGATGCTTGTTACCTACAATGGTGAGCGTGATGTTGAGTTGATTGTTGCTAATGACAAACGACTTCGCAATACACACTTCCGTGTAACACAAATGGTTGAAAACACTCGTGGTGTTAAGGAATACTATGTATTCAACAATGTACTTATCACTGAAAATTCTCGTGAGTTCAGTACGGAGGGAGAAATTACTCTATCACTTTCATTCACAGTTTCTCGTGATGAAAATGGTAACTTCTATGAAATCCGTAGAAACATTGAGGATGTAGCTTAACCATAGGAGAAAAGTATGGCAGTAAGAACCATTAAGGTTGATATTACAGGTTTAAAGGAAATTGAAAAAGCCCAAAAGTCTGTGTCAGCTCTAAGGGATTCTGTGTTAGACTTTGAGAAGAAACTAAGAAAGATGGGCGGGAAGAATACTTCCTCGCTCTCTTTTAATGTAAACCTCATTATAAACACAGATAAAGCCCTAAAAGATTATTTAGCCCTTAAGAAACAGATTGAAAGTATGCCTATTAGAGTAGGCTCAACAAAGGGTGATGTATCTTCTTCTCAAGGAAGTTCAAATACTAGTTCCTCATCTAGACCTACCTTTGATTCTAGTTATATTAAAGTCAAAGACCAAGACTATCAATCATGGAGAAACCTACATAAAGCTGTGGATGATGTTACTCGTTCTGCTGTAGGTCTTTCTAGTCAAATGGTTAAACTTGGTGCTATAGCTCCTGCAAAGGGTTTGCTGTCTGTGTTTAATAGCTTAAATAGCACTATCTTAGATATGCAGAAAAACCTTATGGGCTTAGTTGGTAATGGTATTAAAGGAGCACTAGGTAGTCTTGTTTCTGGTGGTGTTAATGGTATCAGAAATAGTATAGGGCAACTTAAGAATGAATCCAATGACCTTGGGGATGCTATGCAGGTATATCGTATCAACATGCAGGCTCTAGGGTTTGATGAGAAGACTACTAATAAGTCTATCAAGAGACTTGGTGATTATGGTAAGTCTACTGTGTTTGATGCTACAGACTTGCTAGAGCAGGCATCTACTTATACTGCTTATGGTCGTAAGGATGCAGAGCAGATTGTAAAAGGTTATGCAGGTCTTCTAGCACAGACTAAAAACCCTATTGAGGGGATGAAGACTGTAACAGAACAAACATCTCAGATGCTTGCCGCAGGTGTTCTAAACCAACAAGACTACAAGTTCATTCGTCAACGTTTGTCTGCTCTAGGGGCTTCTAAACTGAATGCTGAGCTACAAAAACTAGCTGAGTCTAAAGGGGAAGATTCTATTATTTCTGCTACTAGGAAGAGACTTATCTCAGCAGATGAATACCTTGATATAGTCAACAGATTGGGTAATGATGACACGTTCCAAAGTTTGGTAAACTCTATTATTACACCAAGACAAGCGATTGCTAACTTGAAAGAAACTTTGTCAAACCTCCTTGTATTTGATGATATTGATGAAGATGGTAATGCTAAACCCGGAGCATTGAACCGTGTGTATGTAGCTACTAGAGACTTTATCAAGGGTATAGCAGATATTGTAGGTACAGATAAGTTTAAGGACTATGTAACTAAATTAGGTAATGCTATTGGAGATACTATTCAATCTGTGAACCACTTTGGTGTTGCATGGAACCTAGCCTTTAGTAAGTCTTTCCTAGACGGTATTGAGAAGTTTGTTTCATCATTTAAGAGTGGTGTGCAAGGTCTTAATGTAGGTAAAGAGTTCTTTGACATTACAAAATCTGTGTTGAATGTCTTAAACACCACAGGTAGAGAGCTAGGTACTACTACAAAAGAAATTGTGAAGAGCATATCAGAGCTTACTAAGGGCATTGTGGATATTGGTACTCAATTAATTACATCAGGATTCCCTAGAGTAGTTAGAGGTGTAGTAGACATCTATACTAACTTAGCTAAACTAGCTGTAAGTAGTGGAGGAGCTACTGCATATACTGATGTACTACTAAGTGTCACAAATGCAATCAATACAATTATTAAGTCTGTAAACCCATCCATTCTCAAGAGTGTATTTGACTCTATTGTGAACTTTGTGGAAAGTGTTTCTTCTGTGGTAACTAAAATTGCTACTAGAACAAATATCTTCAAAGAAATTGCAAACGTTCTTAAAGGGGTCATAGATGCTCTCAGCTCGATTGTAAATCAAGTTGGTACATTTAATGCAGGACAAGTAAACAAAGCATTAGAGGGGCTAAGAAACGCAATTCTGGGCATTGTAGAGGGTATTAAACCTCTGATTGTAGAATTAGCCAAAGGAGCTATCTCTGCGTTGGCTTCTAATAGTGCACAAAGATTCTTCCAAGCAGTTATTGGTTTTGTAAAAGCTGTTGCAGGAGCTATTAAGAGCACTCTTGTTTCTATTGGTGATTCAGTAGAGGGTGGTATTAAGAAGATACTAGACTTCTTTACCCTTGTGACTAACTTTGCCTCTGGTGTAGCTTCTCTTCTAGGTGGACTAGGTAAGTACCTTATTCTAGGATTTATTGGTACTAAGTTCCTATCATGGGCTACTAATATTATCTATAGTTTATCTACTGTGGCTACTGCCATGAATGCTGTGAGTGGTGGTAAAGTAAACCCATTAGGTCTAGCAAATGCTTTTGGTTCTGATGCTCTTATGAGAGCAGGAACTACCTCAAGGAACATGGGTAGTGGTGGAGCATATCTATCAGGTATGTCTCGTGTAGCTAAAAACTCAACTACAGGGTTCTCAAGAGTTGCTAGAAATAATGCTAGACATTCTGCTAATATGAAAGGCTTAGGTTTCTTTGGGGCACAAGTTGGTCTTGATTTAGCTAACAATGCTCTACAAGGTTCAAATGAATCTCAAGGATTTAAAGATTTTGGTAATATTGCAAGTAATACAGCCTCATGGGCACTTACAGGAGCAGGAATTGGTAGCTTTATTCCCGGTATTGGTACTGCTATAGGAGGAGGTATTGGAGGTCTTACAGGATTTATTGCAGGTATACTAGGAGCTAATAACCAGAAGGATGAAAGAGCTAGACAAGAGAAACTAGCTAAGGAAGAGGCTTCTAAACAGGCTGAGGTACAAGCAAAAGAAACACTAGAAAGTCATATGGCTTCTGTGAAACAACTTGCTGAGGAAACAGCCAATATTAGAAACTCATTCTTCAAGTCTATTTCTTCAAGTAGTGGTATCTCTAAGAGTCTTTCTACAGCAAGTGCCTATATTGATTCATTACAGAACTCTACAGGTAAGAGCCTAGAATCTACCCTAAGAGACCTTAATATTAAGACTGCAACTGTGCCTAAGGGTATTGAGAATTTCTATGTTAAGGTTGGGGATAAGATTAAGAGTTGGTCAGAGTTGAAAGAGTCATCTGGTATTCAAGATGATGCTAGACTTCTACAATCACTGCAACTTGTGAAATCTGCTCTTGGTGAAAAATATGTTGAGTTTATGGATAGTGAGGGTAACAAGGTTGCTGAGGCTGTAGAAACTCTTACAAAAGAGGAATCAAATAGGCAGTCTGCTAACCTTGATACATACAAAGCCCAACTAACCAAAGCACAACTTAGTGTTAAAAGTGGTGTAGATTTCCTATTCAAGGATATTACATCTATCTCAGATGAGATTGATAATGTACTTAAGAGTAGAAACTTTGCTAACAATGGTGAGAAGGCTAAGGCTATCACAGAGGCATTAGAAAAGGCAGGAATTGACACAACTGAGTTTGTGAAGATGAGTGTCTCTGACCAAATTGCTAAGGCTACTGAGCTTGTTAAGCAAGGTAAGTTACAAGGAGGAACAAGAGAACAACAAACTATAGCTCTTGCAGAATCCATTAAGGAGAAACTTGGAGATACTGCTACTAAGTATACTGAGATTCTTAAGAATGGTCTGTGGGATGACCTTAACACACTGAACCAGATGCTGGATTCTGCTGACTTTGTGTCTAAGCTACCTAGAACAGAGGAAAATCAAGTAAGAATTGATGCCTTTAAGGAAAGTGTAGCTAAGCTCATTAAAGATGGTGTACTCAAGGTTGAAGAAGGTCAAGCTCTTCTTGACAAAGCAGGTATCAAGGATGTCAGCGCAGAAGGTCTTAAGAATGGTGTCAATGAGTTTAAACTCTCTGTTACCAATGGTCTATCAGATGCTCAGAAGAAATTCCTTGAAGGTACTGGTATTATTGGTGGAGTAGATATTCCGGGTATTGCTACAGCAGGTATCTCAGCAGGAATAACAGCTCTTGAATCAGCAACACGTAAGGCTATCGATGCTACTATAGCTAAACTAGATGAGGCTGTAGCTCAAGCTACTGCTGAGGGTAATAATGCTAAGCAAAGAGCTTTCAGTAACTACAGAAGACAAGCTGAGCAAGAAAGAGATAATATCTACCAAAGCACTGGTGGGCTTATCCCTGAGTACCACTCTAATGGTCTTCCTGTAGGGATTAACTGGAAGCCAAAAGGCACTGATACTGTGCCTACTATGCTTACTCCGGGTGAATATGTATTGCGTAAGAAAGCTGTTGATAGTTTAGGTACTAACTTCCTAAATAACCTCAATAGGTTTGGTGTGAATGCCTTGCAAAGTGTTGCTAAATCAACTATAATTAACAATGTATATAACACAAATAACGCACAAATTAGTCAAAATATTGACAATAAGTCTCAATACCTAAATGGTATGTTTGGACTAGACAAGTTAATGAGGTATGTTTAATGTTTAACTGTGGAGATAACTTCTCAAAGCCTAGACGTTACATCCAATTTAATGACCTAGTGTTCCTTGGTAGAAAATCTATTGATGAGCAGACTGAAAGCATTAGTTTGCGTGAGAGTAAAACCTCACGCACTTTTGCTAATGGTTCTTATGTTGGTAATGTATCAAATAAATCCTTAATAGATAGTAATACAATATCACTTAAAATTGCTCTTAGGACTAATAATTGGTCAGAGGAACATATTCAAGCACACTATGACTTTATCATTGAACAACTCTTAACTCCGGGTAAACTATGGGCTGTCAATACAGGATTGCAACTAATTTGGTGTAATGCCTATGTAACAAGTATACAAGCAAGTAAAGATTGGGTTGTGACTGATGATGACTATCTTGTATTTAAAGTAGAATTTGACAATCCAGAAGCTGTGTGGTATAAGGCTGATGATGCAAAAACTTTCCTAGATGATTATAATAATTGCGACTTCCTTGACATGAAGGCTTCTTGTCTGGGTAAATCAAGACATTGTTGTAATGGTCTACCAAATTGTAACCTAATCTGTGAATGTTGTGAGAATGACTGTGATGATATTAATGGAATGATTGATATGTGTACAGCACAGAACAACATTGAAATTATGAATGACTTTTTCCATGAGTGTAATTCCAGATGGAGAGTAGTGTATAACTGTTCTAAGAATAAGTGTGGAATGTCTCTAAAAGATTACTATAAGCACTCTATCTGTGATAACTGTGTAAATGAGGTTATGAGTGGTAGTTTTATTTCTGATACAGTATTAGATAGTCACAAGTGGAGTATAGCCTTAGATGGTAAATTTAAAGACCCTATAGTTAGAATAAATGATGTAGACTACAAGATTCAGGGTGAGTATGATGGTGTCCTTATAGCCAATTATAGAGGTGAAATACGCTATGCTACTTCATGGGATTGTTTAGAGTATAGCTATAAAGAAGTACCTCTATCAGTATTAACCCTGTGCCATGAAATGCCTTATATTCACAAGGGAATCAATAATGTAAGTGTTAGTGGTGTAGTAAGTGAGAATGCTTGCTTGTTCATTGACTATGAGGGAGTAACAGTATGATTGGTTATATTGAGAATACAGAGCGTTCTGGTTTAGGTTCAATGGTTATTCCAAAAGACCACTTCTTAGGAAATATCTCTTTGGAATACTCTCTAATGGAAGTTCCCTCTATCACACTTACCTTGCCTATAAGCTACACTAAACATCTAACAGGGAGTTCCCACATTGTACTTTCTACAGATGATTGGGTGTACAGAGGGTATGTAGGAGATAAGACCAATAATTTTAAGGAAATGACTGTTCAGGTAAGAACTTCACATGTTATTGGAAGACTGGATAAGAGAACACTTCCTACAAACGTAACAGTAAAAGCACGTTCTGTAGTCTCTGCTGTAACTCAAGCTATGGGGTATTGGAGTAATGAGCAACACAAGGATGACTTACTGAATGATTTTAAGATAACCTACTTAGATGACTATGCAGAGAAAAACCTTATTGAGTATGAGTTTTCTAATGAAACATTCCTTGAGTTCCTTACTAAAGTGTGTGAAAAGACTACTTCTCTTTATTGGAGGGTAAGCAGAATAGACCCTTACTTGATTGAGTTTGGTATCTTTGGAGAGAAGAGAGACATCCTAATCAATGAGTATAATAACTTAGTATCACTTGATGACGTAGAGGAAAACTATGAAGACACTGTAAACATCGCTGTGGCTATGTCAGATAAATCAGATAGTGGTGCTAGTTCTCTTACTCTTAGAGATATTTTCCATAACCCTAAACTCATGCTTAAAGGATTTCCTGTGATTAAGACAGGTAACAAGGTAAACTCACAAAGGTCTTATGACTATCCTCAGCTCCCTGTGTTTGCTCCTGAAATTATTGGTGATGAATTTGCTGTAATGGATGAAGAGGGTATTGCTTTAGAGGCAGGAGAATTGTATTGGGGTACTGTTACAGATAATGACACACAGTCCATCGCAGAGAATAACAGAGAGATTACTGACTCAGATAGGTTAAAAGCCACAGAACAGCTCTATAGAACGTCTATAAGGCGCTTAATTAACTCTCGTAGGAAAGTAGTCTATAGTGTCACTGTAGAGCCTCTAAAGCCTAAATCATTGTCTGTAGGGGATAGGGTGATGTTTACTCTCAATGCAGGAGTATGGGAACTTACAGCTTGTACTAAGTATTATGAGAAAATACTTAAGCTGAGCGATTGGTTCTTTGTGACACACATTACAGATGAATACTCTGAGGGTGATGCTCATATACAAAGACTAAAGCTCTCTAAGTTTCTTTATAGTGATAGAGACATTACAGTAAACCAATAGGAGGATATATGAGTAACAATTATATAAAACTAATAAACTCAGTAGCAAGGACAAAGGCAAGGGTTATTCAACAATCTAAGCAACGTAGAGGTGGTGTAACAGACCTTTATGCTCTTGACTATGTATCCTCACTTTCAACCTCAAAAGCATGTGCTCCTTATGGAGAAGAGGATACAGAAGAAGCTGAATCTAAAGATGTTCAAGGAAGAATTAAGCAGTTTGTGAAAGCTATTAAGAAAGAAATTCCTGAATCTAAAGTTGAAGGTGTATCTGCTATTATAGGTTATTTTGGTATTGAGAGTAATGTTACAGCTAAGAGGTATGAAACAGACTATCTCACAGGAAGAGATTATGAGAAGATGAAAGATGAACCTACAGCAGAGAACCTTGTTGGTAGTTGGTATGAGTTTTCCAGAATGTACCCAAATATTGAGCTAAATGAAGCAGGTTATCTTGTGGATGGTAAACACTGGATTGGTGTAGGTCTTGGTCAATGGACTGGTGTAAGATGTAAGGCACTATACGACTTTGCTAAGAAAGATGGCAGAAGAAATATATTTACTTTTGGAAC
>ERZ773265.89-NODE-89-length-60076-cov-19.601390_pt1 | contig 60076 bp, 43 predicted proteins | sample MGYA00580512_ERZ773265 | MGnify/ENA primary metagenome ERZ773265 (study PRJEB29015, sample SAMEA2738169) | human oral metagenome | biome: human oral; feature: human-associated habitat; material: saliva | place: China | collected 2183 ... | reverse complement strand
GTGATAAAAATAGTTGTGATACAGAGTGTTACAGAAACAAGTTCGAGTTTCGTACGCACCGCTGAAACCTTGGCTTCCCGCCAAGGTTTTTTTGTTTTTGATAGATTAACAGCGTAGACAAGAGAACCGTTGCTTGTGAATGAGAGACAGAGTAACAGATAAACTTTTTTAGTGGACGAGTTAACAAGTCGATAAGTAGACGAGTTATGTGCTACAAAGGATATAACTGGTTTACTCGTCAACCAGAAACTTGTCAACCAGCAAGACTTACCAACCAAAAACTAAAAGTTCTGTTCGTTCCATGACCTTTAGGTTTCTGAGCATTTTCGATTATCTAAAAAGAGCCTGTAGAGCTGCGCTTTCTTGCATAACTTTGCATTCTGCGAGAGGATATTATAACCAAAATACTAAGAAAAGTTGTTACAATTCAGCAAAGAATATCCTAAAGAGAATGGCTAAAAACAAGCATTTCTCGTTCCTCTGTAATCATCTTGTAATCAACAACTTGCACTGTTACCTTGCAAAACATGCTTACTTGGGTTCCAAAAGGGCGTTAGTAAGAACGCAAAAGGGCACCTTTTGCAAGTCAATTAGGCGTCTTTTAGAAGCTAAAAGACCATATATTGGTTTTGAAGGGTATGAAAAAAAATTGTCAAATATCAAAGTAAACGAGTTTACAAGTGGACAAGATAATCAGGTATATACATAAAGAGCACTTCTTCCAAAGCAAAAGGGCATGAATGGAAAGCCAATTCATGCCCTTTATTTATACCACTATTAATTATATTTACAGAGCGGAGGGCGAGAGAAGAGGACAACACCAAGTTGCGCTTTTCAGCCATCACCCTCAAATATCTATCACAACATATAACTTATAAACTTGCTCTCTCCTTAACTCGTCAACTAAAACTCACTCTTCTGTTTCTCTGTCTTTCTCCGCAAACAAATCGTTAACACGTCCACAAAGCCCCGTCCCTTTGTTACTCAAAAGAACTTTGTTCATCTGTTACCTTGTCTTCTCTCGCAAGCAACTCGTTTACTCGTCTACTTGTTCACTTGTCTACTTGCTCACTCGTTCACTCGTCTACTTCCTTACCTTCTTGCCCTTAACTATCACAATCTGGTTGTGGAGATTCTGATTATCTGCAACCTTTACGCCAGAGAGTGTATAGGTCTCGGCTGGCTGTTCATGGTCGGCAGAGAGGTTGTTGATGCCTGTTGCATCCTTTAGCGGAGTAAAGTGGAAGGAGATTGTGTTGTCATTATTGCGAACAATCTGCTTGAGTCCAGCCTGAGGACTGACGTTATAGTTTGTATAGAAACTTAGACGAGGATCAGTAGACTTCGTTAAGCTATTGTTCAAATCCGTTGGGAATGGGTCGCTATTCTGCGTGTCATGATCGAGTCGACCATCTGCAGACACTATCGTGAAGCGTGGATGACGCTGTGCAGAAGCAGCATTGAGGTTGTTCATTCGCCATGAATAAGCATCGAAATCAACGTGGAAGACCATCAATCCGTGCCCCGGCAACTCAGCATCCCAGCGGTGAGGCGTACGATTTTCAAAGATATAATATTCATTCTTCGTGTCTGGATTATAGAGGAAATAGGCATCGCCACCCTCAGCAAGTCCCTTCATATTCTTTACCTCAACAGCCTCATCACCAAGTGTGATAGGCTTTAACCAACCCATATATGCCTTCTCGTAAGCATCGTAACCAGCTGGAACAGTGCCGATTCCAGTACCACCATAGACGTTAATCAGACTCTCTGGTCCACCATTATAACTACCACCACACATCAAATCGTATCGTCCAGAACCAATGTTACTGCCGCCACGTGTGTCATAGAAGTCGGGCAGACCGAGACAATGTGAGAACTCATGACAGATAGTACCGATACCAGAATAGTAGATACGCGACTTCTCATTCACCTTCGCACGAATGATTTCATTGCTACAAGCGTATGTATTTATCGTTTGTCCGTTGAAAGTCAGTGCATCAAGTCCTGCATCAGTAAGGGAATACTTGTGTGGCCAGATGGTACTTGGCTTACCACCAGTAGCCTCACCCTCACCGGCATAGATGACATAAACCTGCTCTACTTCGCCATCATCATCCCAGTCGTACTTACTAAAGTCTACCTGCCCTTGGATAGCATTGCAGGCATCAATAATCATCTGTGGTGCATTCGCATCATTCATATTAGCTGTTCGCTCACCATAAAACTTATGAGGATGCTTGAGCTTTACGGGTCCAACGACATCGAAAGTGAGGTCGAACTTACCATTACTTTGGTCGAGGAAATAGTCGTGAACACTACCGATAGCACCGTTATCATTGGTATATCCCACCTTGTTGAGCATATTTTCATAGAGCGTCTTGACATCTTTCTCACGTGGTCTGAGAGTCTTCACATCATTTGGAATTCTGAATGCCACATCTTCGAACTCAACCAAGATGACGAGTCCTTTCTTCTTACCCTCCCATGTCATTCCCAATCCTTCTCCGAAAGGCTTAGAATTGACATGCATCTCTTGTTGTTTTTGCAATTGTCTTACTTGCTGAATGGCTGCTGCAACAAGTTCTTCCTTTCCCTTTCGCAATGCCTTGTCATGGGCTAACACCGATGAAGGCACCAACTGATTATCCTCGATATGCGCGTAATAATAGCTGCCATTATGGGGCAACACAGGGATATTATCCTCTGTCAGCGCATAATTGAAATGCTCATCGCCCACGGTCATCACCTTTAGGATAGTTCCGTCAGCCTGCTTAAAGCTTCGCCACATTCTCATGGCAGGAATAGCAAATGATGATGTTGCCAACAATACACTAACTAAGAGAGTTATAATTTTCTTCATAAGACTGCTTTTAAATATGATTCTCTGGTTTTTAATTAGTAAGATGTTATTTTTCAATAGACAGTGCAAAGATAAATAAAAAATTAAAAGGTAAGAAAATAAAATGGCAAAAAAGTGAGCGAGTAAACAAGTTAACGAGTAGACGAGTAAACGAGTTGCTTGTAGACAGGGTAAATAAAAGACAAAGTAACATAGGAACAAGGTTTTAAAGTTGACATGTAAACGAGTAGACGAGTAAACAAGTTGCTTGTAGACAGGGTAAATAAAAGACAAAGTAACATAGGAACAAGGTTTTAAAGTTGACATGTAAACGAGTAGACGAGTAAACAAGTTGCTTGTAGACAGGGTAAATAAAAGACAAAGTAACATAGGAACAAGGTTTTTAAAGTTGATGAGTAAACGAGTAAACCTGCAAACGAGGTATTTGCTACAAAGTGGCTTATCAACTAAACACCTGTTCACCTGTTACCTTGTCTTTTCTTGCAAGTAACTTGTTCACTTGTCCACTCGTTCACTCGTCCACTAAACACCTGTTCATCTGTTACTTTGTCTTCTCTCACAAGCAACTCGTTTACTCGTCTACTTGTTAACTCGTTCACTTGTAACCTTGTCAACTTTTTTCAAGCACTTAGAGAGCGAGAGGTGGTCTTTTGGCTTCTTAAAGACGCCCTTTTGACTTGCAAAAGGTGCCCTTTAAGACCCTTACTAACGCCCTTTTGAAGCCTTAATAAGCACCTTTTAGTGTAGTGTTTTATAATCAATTGATTTTCTGCGAGTTGCAAAACTACTCACAATACGTGTTTTTCACCTTTATTTCAAGGATTTTATAGAAGAGAATGTCAAGGTTTTTGATATGGATAAAAGCCTCACCCCCCAACCCCCTACAACCTCACCCCCCAACCCCCTCTCCGAAAGGAGAGGGGGGGTGCAGGGAACAGTTCGCTTAGGAATGACTAAACAGCTTTTCCTATCATAGGGGTATCTCGCATTCTACGCCCCTCCCTTTGGGGGAGGGGACGGGGGAGGGGCAGGTTGGGAAGGGGTGGGGCTTTTACTTCGCATACCCCGGATTCTGCTCCAACTTAGGATTATCAGAGATATTCCACTGTGGGATTGGCAGGTATCTGTTGAAGGTTTGGAACGTACGGTCCTCAACCTTGCTGCTACCACTGACTACGGCACGCATGGTTGGGTCGGTAGCAGATGTGTTAATAGTACCTGTGATACGGTTCAATGGACCATTCAATACTGTCTCTGCAACCATCTTACCATTGCTTGTCCAACGTAAGATATCAGCACGACGGAGACCCTCACCAGCGAACTCAGAGCCACGCTCACGACGAATCAGCTCACGGAGCTTGTCCTTAGTGTTATACTTTGACTGGTCAACAGCAGGCATACCCACGCGTGTACGCACCTTGTCAATCATTGCATAGACGTTGGCAGAAGGACCGTTCAACTCGTTTTCAGCCTCTGCCCATGTCAAGAGCACCTCAGCATAACGGAAGACGATTGGGCAAGCCTCTGTATCCCATACGTCAGCATACTGACTCTTTGGGTCTAAGTACTTACGCCATGTGAGGGCAGTCTTAGAAGAGTTGGCAGCATTGGTTGGATAGTTAGGGTTCTTCTTACCATTAACATTCTCGTCGAGGGTATTGAAGATAGAACCTTCCCAATCGCAACCAGGATAGAGAATCGTCATTGCCATACGTGGGTCACGACCATGGAAAGGATGCGTTGCATCGTATCCAGAACCAGCCTCAGTGATTGTCATACCATTGCTCATCTCATAGTTATCAACACACTTCTGTGTTGGAACAACTGATGACCAGCCACCATCGGCATTGTTATAGAGCTGTCCGATAGTGCCCAGTGGGCGAGTACCGCTCTTATACTGTACGGCAAGGATGATTTCTTTTGAATCAACACCAGCCAACTTAAAGAGGTTGGTATAGTCAGGATCAAGTTCATACTTACCCAAGTCGATGATAGCCTGAGCAGCATCCTTCGCCTTCTGATAGTCGCCCCAGTAGAGAGCAGCACGCATCTTCATAGCTAAGGCAGCACCCTTTGCGATACGTCCACGTGCAGCAGGAGACGTATTGATATCAGCAATCGCCTCATCAAGGTCTTTGAAGACCAAATCCTTCACTTCTTGCTCCGTATTACGTGGCACGCGTGCCTCCTGAGCACTGGTGAAAGGTTTAACGATTGGCACACCACCATAGAGGAAACCCATGCGGAAATAGTTGTAAGCACGGATAGCCTTCACCTGCGCAACGAGGTCTTTCTTTACCGCATCGCTGCTGAATACACACTTATCAACATTCTCAAGGAAGGTATTACATCTACCAATGATAGTATAATCGTAGAACGACCAACCCGGAGACGATGGTGAGAGCGAACCATTACCGATATTGGTAAAGCCTTCCCAAGGGAAGTTGTTGTACGCAAAGTCAGAGCCAGCGTCCCAATAAAGCAGGGCTCCACCATCTTCCCAACCATCATAACAGCCCACAAGGAACTTCTCTGCATCGTCGCCCGTCTTCCATGTTGTAGATGGTGACATTGCATCCTTCGGCACAGTGGTAAGGTAGTCATTACAAGATGTGAGCGCAAAGGCTGCCACACCTGCTAATATATATGTTCTTACAGTTTTCATAATGTATATCGGGTATTTACGGTTAGAATGTGATATTGATACCGATAGAATGTGAACGCAGCAATGGATAAGATGATCCACGCTCGCTGGTTACTTCTGGGTCAATATTGAATGGCAATGCATCGAAGGTAAGGAGGTTTTCACCTGCATAGTAGATACGTACCTTCTCAAGACCAATAGCTTTGAGCGCACTCTTTGGAAGGGTGTAACCCAACTGCAAAGTCTTCAAACGCAAGTAAGCTGTGTTCCACAACCAGAAGGTTGACATAGCACGAGTCATGTCGCTCGGGCTGTTTCCTGTCTCGAATACGCGTGGCAACTTAGCATTGTGATTGTCGTCTGTCCATGAGTCTTTCCACAGTGTTGAAGGGTGGCTGGCATCACCAGAGAACTCACCAAGTACCTCACGGTTGTAGATATGAGATACTGCACCAACACCCTGCCAAATCATAGAGAAGTCTACGTTCTTCCATGTTGCACCAAGGTTGAAGCCGTAAGTAATTGCTGGGATATCAGTATGCTTGGTGTAGATACGGTCGTTTGAATCGAGCTTATCATCACCGTTTGTGTCCTCATAGATAAGGTCACCCGCCATGAACTTACGTCCGAATGGGTTGCCATACTTCGCTGTGTAGTCGTCAGCCTCCTGCTGTGAGTTGAAGAACTTACCAGTAGCCTTGTACATAAAGAAGCTATTGTACTGCTGACCTACTGCTGTACGGCGGTTGCCACTACCAATATATTCAGTTCCCTCACCCAAGTTAAGAATCTTATTCTTGTTGTAAGCGAAGTTCGCACCAACATTGATTGTCCAATCCTTGTTCAACTGCTTTGCATAAGCCAATGAGAGCTCAACACCCTGATTGCGCAATGCACCGATATTATCCTTGTAAGCACCGAGTGCAAACTCTGCTGGAGCAGACACGTTCATGATAATACCAGTCGTCTTGCGGTTGTAGTAATCCAACGAACCAGTCAGACCACCGAAGAGGGTAAAGTCAAGACCAACGCCCCATGTGGTTGAACGCTCCCAAGAGATTGTCTCAAGGTGATAGCTACCCTGATAGTAACCCGGAGTGAGCTGACCACCAAATGGATACTTCGCATTGAGGTTGTAAGTGTTCATCCAAGGATAGTAATCGTTCAAAGCATCCTGATTACCAAGCTGACCCCATGATGCACGCAGCTTCAAGTTGTTCAACCATGACTTTGAACTCTCCATGAATGGTTCCTCAGAGATACGCCATGCAGCAGAGAATGATGGGAAGAAACCCCAGCGATGAGCCTCCGCAAAGCGTGAAGAAGCATCAGAACGGAAGTTTGCCTCAAAGAGGTAACGACCAGCATAGTCGTAATTCAGACGACCGAAGTAAGACACCATTGACAGCTCGCGAGTGTTACCAGCATTCTGTTGTGTCGAAGCATCACCAGCGTTCATATCGGTAAGCTCGTTGTTAGGGAAGTTCTTACGATACATCCAGTCTGGCAGATACTTATAGCGTTCAGTATGCCAACCGAGCATAGCTTTGAAGTTATGCTTTGCAAATGACTTGTCATAGTTCAGGAACGCATCGAAGGTTGTGCGGTGCCAGTCATAGTGAGCAATCTCTAACTTGTTAGGGTCAGAGGCCTTATTAGGGTTATACTGAATGAACTTTTGGAAGTAAGAGTAACGCTGTGAAGCATCAACATATGCACCCTGCAGCGTCAACTTCAAGTCTTTCAGAATCTGATAGTCAAGACCAATCATACCCGTAAAGTTACGGTTGTTGCGGTTTACGGTCATTCCTGACTCCAACCAAGCCATTGGGTTACCATCAGAAACTGTACCATAAGTACCATCTTCATACTTATAAACAATCCAAGGGGCGATGATATTCAGCTGACGAATAATCTGATCGCTACTTCCACCAGCGTATGCACTACTTGCATCGCGATAGTTGTTTTGGATATAAGCGAGGTTAAGATGGGCAGTGATGCGCTTTGACAACACCATGTCAAGATTCGCACGACCATTAAACTGCTCACGACCTGCATTAGGAAGAATACTGCTCTGCTTGAGATAACCTGCAGAAGCAAGATACTTCACATACTCATTACCACCCGTAATGTTCACGCTGTGGCGGTTCTGCCAAGCGGTTTTGAATGCAAGATCGTACCAGTCGGTATTAGGATAGTTGTAAGGGTCTGAACCATCACGGAACTTCTTAATTGCTTCATCAGAGAAACGTGCAGCCTTACCACTACGCTCCAATGCCTTATTATAATAGTAAGCGGCATCGGCAGAATTCATCCTTTCCATCAAGGCTGTTGCATTCTGAATACCAAAATAACCTGAATAACTAACCTTTGGCGCACCGTTCTGCCCTCGTTTTGTAGTTACCAGAATCACACCGTTAGATGCTTTTGAACCATAGATGGCTGCTGAAGAAGCATCCTTCAGAACTGAGATACTCGCGATATCCTCTGGATCAAGCGAGTTGAGCGTTCCTGCCTCAACACCATCAATCAATATATAAGGTGAAGCGGAGTTCAATGTTCCCACACCACGCACAAGAATCGTACCATTGTCAAGACCCGGTGCACCGTCAGCTCCGGTCACCGTAATACCCGGAAGTAAGCCCTGCAAGCCTGAAGACACGTTAGAGATAGGGCGGTTTTCGAGCGCCTTACTATCGAGTTGTGCAACAGAACCAGAGAGGTTTGCCTTCTTCTGTGTACCATAACCGACAACAACAACCTCACTCAAGGCGCTGTTCTCATCCTTCAGAGTAATGTTATAGTTCGTCACACCACTTCTCACCATGACGCTCTGAGTGGCGAAACCAACATAACTAATCTTCAACTCCGTACCCGGAGCGACAGAGACTGAGAAGCGACCGTCCATGTCGGTCACCCCTACTGGAGTACCATTTGCCAGTATAGAAGCACCAATGACTGGGTCGCCATTAGCATCTTTCACTACACCATTGATACTCTGCTTTTGTTGCTGAACACTCATACTCGTGTACGCATCCACATTGGCTAATACTGGGGATGGTGCAAATGCCATCAACCCAAGTGCAAAGGAGAAAGCTAAGCGACCACTAACAAATGGTGGGTGCTTTCTGCGACTCTGACTTACTTTCATAAAATTAGACATATATTCTATTGATTTAGGTTTTGTGCTACAAATATAGTCGTTTATACAACAAATACCAAAAGAAATGTTCTTTTTTTTTAATCAGAAGTATTGTTCACGCACACAAGGAGCCTCAAGCAGCCCCTCCCCCTTGCCCCTCCCCCAAAGGGAGGGGAGTGATATGCGTGATACCCCTTGTTATTCGCAAATGCTTACGCTCATTATTACTTAATTACTTAAGCAAACTGTATTACTCAAGCGAACTGTTCCCTGCACTCCCCCTCTCCCTTCGGAGAGGGGGTCGGGGGGTGAGGCTGGAGGGGGTCGGGGGGTGAGGCTTTTTTTAGTCCAAAGAAAAAGGGAAGACGTAAAATCATCTTTTACATCTTCCCTTTTGGGTTATATTCTTTTCTCAGTCCCCTACTGTCAGCTCCCCACTACGTGTATATCCATAGAGACATTCTCGTATCTGTTCCTCCTCCCTGCATGGGAGGAGGAGTTAGAAAGAGCCAGTTGGGTGACCTCCTATATTACTGTCCCACATAGATTGGACGAATGCTATACATGAAATACTTAGCAAGCATTGCCGAACTTGTCTTTCCAGGAGATACCTCTGTGTGAGCACCGTTTGTCATATATTGAGGTTGGAAAGCACTTGCCTGTGTTCCATTAGAATTACTTGTAGAAGTCCAGTAACCACCTTGGCTTCCTACCTTATCAAGGTAACCATTATAATCACCATATACACCCGCCATTGGGAAGAATAGTGCATTCTCAAAATCAGACTTTGTAAACTGTCTCAATTTGTCCTCTACAGGCCTAATAGGAATTGCCGAATTAGATGAGCCAAGAGGGTTATTGTTCTTATCCACAACTTTACCCTTAAGAGTATTTGGCACGTTTGGATCGAATAGAATACCATAAATCTTGTTTCCATTATCATCAACAAAATAACCGATATACTCTGCAGTAGCTTTCATCAGATTATTGAAATCCGTAGCACTTGGAAGTTTCCACTTATTGTTTGAAGCGTATGCAGCCAAATCACCATACTTCTTATCTGATTTAACAACTCCTTGGATATCACTTGTGGTATTCCAATAAGTTCGCTTCTGTGAGTCCTCATAATTATATGCATATTCAATATCACCCCATCTGAAGTGGTCAAACTTCACATTATTAGGGTCATAGGCACCAAGAGTCATCTTCGTCTTTGCTAATGGGTCAGCAATAGTTTCAGTTGTATAATAGTCCCAAGGGTTCTCTGCAAGGTGATAACCATCTACCCAACCATTAACTTTAGTACCTGTAGAATACTGAAGGTTGTACTTACCCCACTTCACACCACCGATTTCAATGTATGGAGGATTTGGAGTAAACTCCTTAACCTGCACTGTAAATGGATAAACCTTAGCAGCAACAAGATTAAAGTTTGGAGTGCTTACTGCGAAACGATAAGACTTATTATCCGTGGTATATACTTCAAATGTAGGGCTGAAGTGGTTCTGTGGCAATATCGCTACATACACCTTTTCGAGTGCTACTGGTGAATTAACTTCTATCTTACCAGTTTCAAGACTCTCTAACTGATTGCTCTGAATATTATAAACAGCCTCTGTAAGAACATTAGAAAGGACGAGCTTCTTGATGTTCGTAAGCTTAACACCACCAGCCGTGAAGTTTAACTCTAAGACAGAATACAACTTTTTCATATCAACGCTACCTGATGCAGAAGCACCATTTACAGTAACCTTTCCTTTTCCATAGCTATAATCAAAGTACTTTAGGTTCTCCTTAGAACCATCTTGACCCTTATTATCATTGATATAACTTGCAGTCATAACTACTGGCATTTTACCTTGATCAAATCCTGTGACGTATGAACCAGGATAGAAAATGCCTAACTCGTCATTATCCTTACATGCGATCACACCATCAAGTGTTGTTCTTGTACCAGTGCTACTTGCAGTTAACACGCCATAACGAGACTCAGAAGAAGAACCCGTAAAGGTGCGGTTAAAAGCCATAAATCTATCACCAGCAACCCACTTATTACCAGCATCAATATTTACTTCAGAACGAGTTTTTGCATCGCCTGTAGCAATACTCAGCGAACGTACCGCTGTCTCATTAGGACTAACAGGAGCTTTCTCCTCATTATTCAAATCACTTGAACATGATGTCAAGCCTATGGCAATGACACCAAGGATAAGACCGTAAATCTTCTTGAAATTCATTTGTTTTCTTTTTTTTAATGGTTTTACTTACTCTTCATCATAATCGAATGGGTTTTTCTTAGCACCTCCAGCCGTAGAAGGGCCAAGTACGATAGGATCCGCCCTTTCGAAGTCTTGGTTCGTAATACGAAGACCTTTATCACTTCCTGCCAACATAGCTTGCTCAGCAGCCACGATTACACATATACTGCAGGGCTTAACATAACTTTTTTTCATTTAAATTGAGTAATTTAATTTATTGTTTTTTTATATGATTTCTTGTGGAGTAACGCTTAGTGGCATAACACGTGAATACATTATCGTAAACCGTTTTCCTGAATCTCTCTTTTAGCTATAATAAGCTTTATTATAAGATTTGGTGCAAAATTACGATAATTTTACCAAACAATGGATTCTAATATTGTTAAAAGTACAAAAAGGTGTAATGTTTTAACAAATGTTTGAGGATATATGAGAGGGACCTCCCCCGACCCCTCCAAAGGAGGGGAGTGTCAAACAGATGACAGAGGATAATGATAAAAGGGGACCTCCTCCAGCCCCTCCAAAGGAGGGGAGTGCCAAACAGATGACAGAGGATAATGATAAAAGGGGACCTCCCCCAGCCCCCTCCAAAGGAGGGGAGTGCCAAATGGGGTAATGATAAAAAACGAAATCAGCCAAAAGACAATCAGTTTACTCTGCTAATCTTTATCTATTAGGCACTCCCCTCCTTTGGAGGGGTTGGGGGAGGTCCCTGCTTTTGATTTAACTCTCACTCCATTTGTCCCTCCCCTCCTTTGGAGGGGTCGGGGGAGGTGGGGCGTTTGTTTGTAAATAATTTTCCATATACTGTGTTTTAACATATGGTCTTTTAGCTTCTTAAAGGCGCCCTTTAGGCTTGCAAAAGGTGCCCTTTCGAGGTCTTATTAACGCCCTTTTGGAGTCTAATCAAGCACCTTTTGCATTACGAGCCTGCAATAGTTTGATATACTGTTAGTTACAAAGACGTTTAAAAAGACTGTTTTTGGGTATTCTTAGGGGTGCTTTCGTCGTTACTATGTAAGGAAAATTCAAAGTTCAAGTGCGATACTCCCCTACTCTTCAGTCTTTTGCCATCGCCTCTCTTGTTTCTTTTGTCATTCTACTCTCTGTCCTTTTTTATTATGTCTTTTCAATAAACACATTATAGATCCTGTTTCTTTTGTCATTATACCTTCTGTCATTATGTCATTCTGTCTTCTCATTAAGCACATGACGGCTCTTGTCTTTCTGTCTTGATTTGCCAATATGAATTATTTTCGTTATCTTTGCCTACAAAACAAACGAAAGAAGAAATGGCAACAGTAGACGACAAGAAGATTATCTTCTCAATGGTGGGTGTATCAAAGATCATCCCACAGAACCAGAAACAGATTCTGAAGAACATTTACCTCTCGTTCTTCTATGGTGCAAAGATAGGTATTATTGGTCTCAACGGCGCAGGTAAGTCTACGCTGATGAAGATTATCGCTGGTCTTGTGGAACCAACACAGGGCGAAGTGGTATGGAGTCCGGGCTATTCGGTGGGTTATCTGCCACAGGATCCACCACTCGATGAGGCGAAGACCGTGAAGGAGAATGTTATGGAAGGTGTGCAGCATATCTATGATGCACTGAAGGAATACGACGATATCAACGTAAAGTTTGGCTTGGAGGAGTATTACTCTGATGCTGACAAGATGGATAAGCTGATGCAGCGTCAGGCTGAGTTGCAGGATATTATCGATGCAACGGACGCCTGGAACATTGATTCACGACTCGAAAGGGCGATGGATGCATTGCGTTGTCCAAAGGGCGATTTGCCAGTGACCAACCTCTCTGGAGGTGAGCGCCGTCGTGTTGCCCTCTGCCGTCTGCTCCTTCAGAAGCCAGATGTGTTGTTGCTCGATGAGCCTACCAACCACCTTGATGCTGAGAGTATCGACTGGTTGGAGCAGCATTTGCAGCAGTATGAGGGTACTGTTATCGCTGTTACCCACGACCGTTACTTCTTGGACGATGTGAGCGAGTGGATTCTTGAACTCGACCGTGGCGAGGGTATTCCATGGAAGGGCAACTACTCATCATGGCTTGATCAGAAGACAAAGCGCATGGAGCAGGAAGAGAAGTCGGCTTCTAAGCGTCGCAAGACCTTGGAACGTGAGTTGGAATGGGTGCACATGGCACCAAAGGCGCGTCAGGCAAAGGGTAAGGCGCGTCTGAATTCTTACGAACAGATGCTCAACGAGGAGCAGAAACAACGTGAGGAGAAGCTCGAAATCTTTATTCCTAACGGTCCACGCTTGGGTAATAAGGTTATCGAAGCACAGCACGTAAAGAAGGCTTTCGGTGAGAAGGTACTCTTCAACGACCTCAACTTCATGTTGCCTCCTAACGGCATCGTAGGTGTTATCGGTCCTAACGGTGCTGGTAAGACTACGCTCTTCCGCCTTATCATGGGCTTGGAGCAGGCTGATGGCGGTACGTTCGAGGTAGGTGAGACCGTTAAACTTGCTTATGTTGACCAGCAGCACAAGGATATCGACCCTAACAAGACGGTATATGACGTAGTTTCACAAGGCAACGAAACGATTCGTATGGGTGGACGTGACATCAATTCACGTGCTTATCTCTCACGTTTCAACTTCTCAGGAACCGACCAGAGCAAGCTTTGTTCAGTACTCTCTGGTGGTGAGCGCAACCGTCTTCAGTTGGCTATGGCATTGAAGCAGGAAGGTAATGTCCTCCTCCTCGATGAGCCTACCAACGATATCGACGTGAATACACTCCGTGCATTGGAGGAAGGTCTTGAGGCATTTGCAGGTTGTGCTGTTGTGATCAGCCACGACCGTTGGTTCCTCGACCGTATCTGTACCCACATCCTTGCCTTTGAGGGTAATGGTGAAGTTGTCTACTTCGAAGGTGGCTTCTCTGATTACGAGATCAATAAGGCACGCCGACTCGGCAATGAGGAGATTAAGAAGGGTAGATATAGAAAGTTGATGGAGGAGTAATAAACTGGCCCCATCAACCAACTGACCAACCTACCAACTGGCCCCACCCCCGACCCCTCCCCCATAGGGAGGGGAGTGAAATGTAACAAAAGCAACTGGCCCCACCCCCATCCCCTCCCCCGTAGGGAGGGGAGTGATTAGCGAGATACCCCTATGGTTGGAAAAGCTGTTTTGTCGTTCCTAAGCGAACTGTTCCCTGCACTCCCCCTCTCCTTTCGGAGAGGGGGTTGGGGGGGTGAGGTTTCCTAAACAAATACTATTATGAAAACATTACTTTGCAAATCCAAGATAAAGGTTATCTTGTTCGTACTTTTCTTCTTATGTTTCTCCATTTATGGTAAGGCACAGACCGCACCAAAGAAGTTGACTGCGCCCTCTCCAGAGCAGTTCCAAGCTATCAATGACTCTATCCTTGCAGAAGGAATGTGGTTGTATACTTATGAGAAATTGGCGTGGCGAGCTACTGATTCGCTTATGAAATATAATGTCAAGAGAGAGGAAATCAATTCTGCTACAGCTTTTGAAGAAGGAAACCTGACATGGCGTTATATCTTTGCTAATCTTGAGAAAGAACAGACCGTCTTTGAACTGACGCACCACCTAAGTAACGACACGAGTTTCTATGTCTGTTCTGCCACACCACGTAAACTTAAACCAACCGAGATTGAACAGCTCAAAGCAAAGCAGATTGCACCTCGTAAGGTCATAAAAGAGAAGGGAGATAGTATTTTCTTGGCTAACACTTCTGGCTTGAACTGGGACTTGCTCCCTTTGGAGAAAGGTGGTTATAGACTCTACCTCCTGCATGGCACAACAAAGCATGGGGTGATTCCTATCGGTGATGACTACGCTTTCGACTTTGATAAGGATATGAATATACTCCGTTGGCGCAGGTTTCATCGTAGTTTTCTTGAGCAACCGATAACAATGAATGGTGAAGAGATAACAGAGGTAATACACTCACATACTCCGATGACACCTTATTTCACAACAACAGATATCGCTAACTATATGCTTTATGGTTGCGACCTGTATGGGATAAAGAGGTTCTCCGTTCTCTCAACAGCCTTCGCAGATACTTCTTACCTCACTACATTTGATGTCGAAAAGATGAAACTGACCTCGACTGTTTATACGGCAAAATAACTGTTAACTTTGAACTGTTAACTTTGAACTTTGAGGTTTGAACTATTAACTTTGAACATTGAACTTTGAGGTTTGAACTTTATGATCAGAACTACGAATGGCACGAATGACACGAATTCTTTTGCTAAGTGATTCGTGCAATTTGCGTAATTCGTAGTCCCTTTGAAATTTGAAGTTTGGACTTTGAACTTTATGATCAGAACTACGAACGACTACGAATTTCTCTAATGACACGAATTCTTTTGCTAAGTGATTCGTGCAATTTGCGTAATTCGTAGTCGTCTTTAGAATTTGAACTACGAATGGTACTAATGGCACGAATCATTATAAGAAGGTAGTTCTTGAAAATAATTTTGCTGTCATTACTGTCACTTACGATTACGTTCTAACTTATTGATTTACATTGGGACTACTTGAAATGTTAAAAGTGACAGCAAATAAAAACTAAACATCTCAGTCCGTATGATGGCTGATTGTGTTCAAGATAAAACAGATGTTATTGTACTGATAAGTGCGGACACCGACCTTATCCCTCCATTAAATTTTATACATACAAATTATCCTAATAAGAAGGTCAAAGTCTTTTTTCCACCTGGCAGCCACGCTCTTGAATTACATAATCACCTCAGAACCTTTCATAGCAAATGGGTATTTCTCGAAAAGAATGAACGTCGATTTCGCAATGCAGTCATGCCCCATACTATCACAGTTGGAAATCAGTCTGTTTCTATACCTGAGAAATGGAAATAGTTAGTAAGTACAAAAAGGACTAATAATAGAAAAAAGACAGAGTAACAAACGAACGTATTACTCTGTCTTTAAATCTTATAAAGCCTCACCCCCCAACCCCCTCTCCTACAGAGAGGGGGAGTGCAGGAAACTGTTTGCTTAGGAATGACTAAACAGCTTTTCCTATCATAGGGGTATCTCGCTAATCACTCCCCTCCCTATGGGGGAGGGGTTGGGGGTGGGGCCAGTTGCTTTCGTTACATTTCACTCCCCTCCCTTTGGGGGAGGGGCAAGGGGGAGGGGCCAGTTGTTGCTGCTTGCTGTGGTGTGTTTTGGTTGTTTCCTTTTTTACCACTGCCCCTTCAGCGTTTCTAACAACGTCTTTGATATTGCTTCATTCGCCTCTTTCGTATATCTGAGGTCGGTGAAGACCTGTGCGAGGGTTTCTTTGTTGTTGATTTCCACAAAGTGTTTGTTTTCCTCTAACTGCTCCTTTGGCGTATAGAAAGCATCGATACGCTCGGGGGTATAGTCTTCGTAAGTCTCGTGGTGGATGATACTGTCGATAGGAAGGCGGTCGGTGGGGGCAGGATCTTCAGCAGGCCAACCGAGTGTGATAGTGGCAACAGGCATCACTAAGCGAGGCAGTTGTAGGACTTCAATGATAGCTTTGGGGTTGTAAATGGTCGTACCTAAGAAGCAAGTACCTAAGCCTTCTTCCTCAGCAAGATTGCAGAAAGTCTGACAATAGAGCAGCGCATCAGTGGCAGCATTGAGGAAAGAAAGGAAGTTGTCGTAACCCGGAGTAGCCTTACGGTTCTCCGCCCAGAGTGTAGTACGACGGAAGTCAGCGCAGAAGGTGAGGACCACAGGAGCCCCCATGACCATCGGTTGGTTGAAATGAGCAGGTGCCAATTGCGCCTTCTTTTCCTCGTTTCGTGTGATGACAACCGAGTAAAGCTGCAGGTTTCCCATTGTTGGGGTACGCTCAGCCTTCTCTAATAGAGTTTTCAGTAAATCCTCCGATACATCCTTGTTGGTGTATTTTCTTATCGTCTTTCTTGTATGAATAGTTTTCATTTTAGATAATTTTGATGCTACAAAGTTAAGTAAATGTTTTCTATTTTGGAAAACAATTCGTAACTTCGCAGACGAAAAAAATTCTAAAACGACAATAATGGAAACCAAACAAACTTACTCATTCGATGAAGCTTTTCAAGCATCTTTAGCTTATTTCGGTGGAGACGAACTTGCAGCCCGTGTGTGGGTCAACAAGTATGCGATGAAGGATAGCTTCGGAAATATCTATGAGAAGTCGCCAGAACAGATGCATTGGCGCATTGCTAACGAGATAGCTCGTATTGAAAACAAATATAAGAACCCTTTGACGGCACAGGAGGTATTCGACCTCTTGGACCATTTCAGATATATTATCCCTGCTGGTAGTCCGATGACGGGTATCGGTAATAACTATCAGGTGGCATCTCTTTCCAACTGTTTCGTAATCGGTTTGGACGGTAATGCCGATTCTTATGGTGCCATTATGCGTATTGACGAAGAGCAGGTGCAGCTGATGAAGCGTCGTGGTGGAGTAGGACATGACTTGACTCATATCCGTCCGAAAGGTTCACCAGTGAACAACTCAGCCCTGACTTCAACGGGTCTTGTTCCTTTTATGGAGCGTTATTCAAACAGTACTCGTGAGGTAGCGCAGGATGGTCGTCGTGGTGCCTTGATGCTTTCAGTAAGTATTAAGCATCCAGATTCAGAGGCGTTTATCGATGCCAAGATGGAAGAAGGTAAGGTGACTGGTGCTAATGTATCGGTGAAGATTACCGATGAGTTCATGCAGGCAGTCGTTGAGGATAAGACCTACGTACAGCAGTTCCCTACCAATAGTAGCAAGCCAAGCGTAACGAAGGAGATTTCTGCTAAGGCATTGTGGGAAAAGATTGTACATAACGCATGGAAGAGTGCCGAGCCGGGCGTACTGTTTTGGGATACAATTATCCGAGAGAGTATTCCTGATTGTTATGCAGACCTTGGTTTCCAGACTGTTTCAACCAATCCATGTGGTGAGATTCCACTCTGTCCATACGATAGTTGTCGACTCCTTTCGTTGAATCTTTATTCATACGTTATCGACCCATTCACAGACCATGCACGCTTCGATATGGAATTGTTTAAGCGTCATGCACAACTCGCACAGCGATTGATGGACGACATCATCGACCTTGAGATGGAGAAAATCGACCTCATCCTGTCGAAGATAAAGACTGATCCTCAGGTGGATGAGGTGAAGAGTGCCGAGTATCATCTTTGGGAGAAGATTAAGAAGAAGAGCTGTCAGGGTCGTCGTACAGGTGTGGGAATCACCGCTGAGGGCGATATGATAGCAGCTATGGGCTTGCGTTATGGAACACAGGAAGCAACCGACTTCTCTGTTGATATTCATCGCACTTTGGCTCTGAATGCTTATCGTTCATCAGTGACAATGGCACAGGAGCGTGGTGCGTTTGAGATATATGATGCTAAGCGAGAGGAGAAGAATCCGTTTATTCTTCGTTTGAAGGAGGCTGACGGACAGCTCTACGAGGATATGAAGAAGTATGGTCGTAGAAATATTGCCTGTCTGACGATTGCTCCTACGGGTACAACCTCGCTCATGACACAGACGACATCGGGTATTGAACCGGTCTTCATGCCTGTATATAAGCGTCGTCGTAAGGTGAATCCAAACGATACGGATGTACATGTAGACTTCGTTGATGAGGTAGGTGATTCTTTTGAAGAGTATATTGTTTACCACCGTAAGTTCCTGACATGGATGGAGGTGAACGGAATCGATACGCAGAAGAAGTACAGTCAGGAAGAGATTGACGAACTTGTGAAGCGCTCTCCTTATTATAAAGCTACTGCAAACGATGTCGACTGGTTGATGAAGGTGCGTATGCAGGGCGAGATTCAGAAGTGGGTTGACCACTCAATCTCTGTGACTGTGAACCTTCCAAATCATGTTGACGAGGAGTTGGTGAACAAACTTTATGTAGAGGCATGGCGTAGTGGTTGCAAGGGTTGTACTATCTATCGTGACGGAAGTCGCTCAGGTGTGATGATTTCGGTATCGAAGAAGGACAAGACAAAGGACGAAAAGCCTGTCGATGAGGAGAAGGTAAAAGACCTTAACTCAGCTGAGGAACATCATGAGCATATCTGTAATCATCCAAATGTAATTGAAGTTCGTCCAAAAGAATTGGAGTGTGACGTCGTACGCTTCCAAAACAACAAAGAGAAATGGGTGGCTTTCGTTGGTTTGTTAGAGGGTTATCCTTACGAAATCTTTACTGGTTTGCAGGACGATGAGGAGGGTATTGCCCTTCCAAAGAGCGTTACTAAGGGTAAGATTATCAAGCAAACAGCCGAAGACGGCAGTCATCGTTACGACTTCCAGTTCGAGAATAAGCGTGGCTATAAGACTACCGTTGAAGGCTTGTCAGAGAAGTTCAACCCAGAGTATTGGAACTATGCGAAGTTGATTTCAGGCGTATTGCGTTATCGTATGCCAATCGACCACGTCATCAAGCTCGTTGGTTCGCTGCAGTTGAAGAACGAAAGCATCAATACATGGAAGAATGGTGTTGAACGCGCATTGAAGAAGTATGTTGTTGATGGTACGAGTGCGTCAGGCTTGAAATGTCCAGTCTGTGGCCAAGAGACCCTTGTTTATCAAGAAGGTTGTCTGATTTGTACCAACTGTGGTGCCTCACGTTGTGGCTAAGCAGTTAACAGTAAAGTTCAATTATATTCCAATTCGGTCATTAGGAAACCATACATATACCTATTGTAGACTAATGACAGTCTTGGATTAAAACAGAGGGCAGGCAGCTCGTCTTGCCCTCACTTCTCTTAAAGAATGATGAAATTAATGACAAGTTATATACTTCTGCATGGTCTTCACTTCCATGCTTGTATCGGAGTAGGGGAGCAGGAGCGTGTGGTCGGTAATGAATATGTGCTCGACTTGCGGTTAGGTTATCCGTTTGCAACGGCAATGAAGAGCGATGATGTTGCTGACACACTGAACTATGCAGAAGTGTTTAACGTCATAAGAGAAGTCATGAAACAACCCGCTCGCCTGTTAGAATCCGTCGCTGGGTCCATTGTCGAGGCATTGTGTGCGGCTTTCCCAATGCTAAGTAGTATCGACTTAAAACTCGTGAAACTTAATCCTCCAATGGGTGCTGACAGTGATGGGGCAGGCGTGGAATTACACTTAATAAATGATAAAACCGAGGTTTAGAGCCTTGGTTTCCCAACGAAAAGCCGTATCTTTGCCCTTTAAATAGTTAAGTATGTTTAAGAAAATATCGCTTCTCCTTGTTTTCTTGGTCTTGTCGGTAAGCCTGTCATGGGCTGCAGACGGACGGTTCACACTTGTTATTGACCCCGGTCATGGTGGTCATGACGCTGGTGCGATAGGTGCAATATCAAAGGAGAAGGACATCAACTTGAATATAGCTTTGGCTTTTGGTCGTTATGTTGAGAGGAATCTGCCAGATGTCAATGTGATTTATACCCGTAAGACCGACGTGTTTATCCCTTTGCATCAACGTGCAGACATCGCCAATAAAGCTAAGGCAGACCTTTTTATATCCGTACATACGAACTCTGTGGCATCAGGGCGTTATGTAAAAGGATTTCAGGTGTACACCTTAGGTATGCACCGTGCGAAGGCTAACCTGGATGTGGCTATGCGAGAGAATAGCGTAATCTCAATGGAGAAAGGCTATCAGCAGACCTATCAGGGTTTTGACCCAAACTCCTCAGAGAGTTATATCATGTTTGAATTCATGCAGAATGCGAACATGGAGCGAAGTGTTGAGTTAGCTCGAATGATACAGAACTCTGTTTGTTCGTCTGCAGGACGTATTGATAAAGGTGTTCATCAGGCTGGTTTCCTCGTGTTGAGAGAGAGTTATATGCCAAGTTGCTTGATAGAGTTAGGCTTCATTACGGCAGCTGATGAGGAGGAATATCTGAACTCTCCAGCGGGTATAGATGCTATGGCAAAGGGTATTTACAATGCTTTTGTACAATACAAGAATGCCTATGACACACGTATCGTGGTGCCTTACCGCCCTGTTGAGAACAAACGAATCGTGATAGATCGCGTTGTCCCAACTGCCCCAACAACTAAACCGCGTCCTGTTACGCCAATAGAGCGTTCCAGTTCTGTGACTCCAGTGCAGCGTTCTCGTTCTACAGTACCCGTAGAGCAGCCACGTTCTTCCACCCCAACACCCCCAGCTCGCCCTATGAATAAGGTACAAGAGGCGAAGAAGAGGATCTCAGATGCGATTCGAGAGTTGCTCCCTTGTAATGATTCAGAGGCTGAAACGGCAAAGAGCGTACCTGTCTTTAAGGTGCAAGTGTTAGCTTCTAACCGTCAGTTGCGGTCGGGTAGTGAACTCTTCCGTGGGCATACAGACATTGATTGTGTTCAAGAAGGCAACTTTTATAAGTATTGTATAGGCTCCAGTACGAATTATAACGACATCTCACGATTGCGTGGAAAGCTCTTGAAAGACTTCCCACAAGCTTTTATTATTGCCTACAAAAACGGTGCACGTATGGATGTCAACCAAGCAATAGCAGAGTTTCTCAAGAATAAAAAGAATAAGTAAACAAAACGGATATGAAGAAATTTTTCACACCACAAGTAAGGATTGCCATCGTTGCTATACTTGCAATCGTTGTGTTATTCTTTGGAATACAGTTCCTAAGAGGTATTTCCCTCTTCTCGAATGACGCACATTACAAGATCAAGTTCAACGATATCACAGGCTTGTCTACATCAACTCCTGTCTATGCTCGCGGTTTCAAGGTGGGTATCGTTAGGAATATTGATTACGACTATGATAAGTTAGGCGAGTCTATCACAGTCGATATCGATGTTGAAAAGACATTGAGAATCCCAGAGGGTACTACCGCTGAGATTGTTAGTGACATCATGGGTAACGTGAAGGTCGTACTACAGTTTGGCAAAAGCACGAAGTTCTTGGAGCCTAACGGATGGATTGACGGTGCTATTAATGATGGTACTTTAGGCGACTTGAAGAGTATGGTGCCTTCTATCCAGAAGATGTTGCCAAAGTTGGATAGCATCCTTGGAAGCGTAAATACACTCCTTGCCGACCCAGCTCTTCAGAGTTCGGTACACAATATAGACAAGATTACAGCCAATCTTACTACTTCTACCCGTGAACTTAACACCTTGCTTGCACAGGTTAATGGTTCTTTGCCTGTTGTGGCTGCAAAGGCTGGTAGGGTGATGGACAATGCCAACGGCATGATGGTAAACGCAAACAGAGGCGTTACAGAAGCTCGTGGAGCTATCCGTGGCGCAAATACGATGATGAGCAACCTTAATAATAAGGTGAACGGACTCGATGTTGAGGCTACGATGGCTAAGGTGAACGCTACTTTAGACAATATGAACTCGCTCACTGCTAAGCTGAATAGCAACGAGGGTACAATGGGCTTGATGCTTAACGACGCCTCTTTGTACAATAATCTTAATAGCACGATGCGCTCAGCAGATAGTCTTTTGACAAATCTTAAGGCACATCCAAAGCGTTATGTTCATTTCTCTATCTTTGGTAGAAAAGACAAGTAATTTAAATATCGTCTAAATAATATTATCAATGTTTCACACGCAGGGAAAGTGTTTTGAAGCCGTTTGAATATCAGCTTCTTTGCGCTTTCCCTGCGTTTGTTTCACTCTCAGCGTCATAAAGGGTGTAAGGTGGGTGAAACTTGTTGTTTTTCAAATACTTACAATTACACAACTACGCAAAATGAGTGGTTCGTAAGAAAGATAACGCAACCTCCACAGATATAACGATTTACAAACTTTCACGTCTTTAGGACATTATCTTACAAATAGTTCTCTTTATAAATAAATTACTATCTTTGCACTATCAAAATTAATCAGAGATAGTCGGCAAGCCACTATTTCGAGAAAGACATAGATATTTATAGATAACCAATTATGAACGTCAGTCCTAAAAATCTTTGGGATAGTTGCCTCCAGCTCATAAAGGAGAATGTGACCGAGCAGCAATTTGACACTTGGTTTCGTCCGATTGTTTTACAATCGTACAAGCCAGCATCAAAGACATTGTTAGTTCAGGTCCCAAGCCAATTCGTATATGAGTATTTGGAAGGTCATTACGTAGACTTGCTACGTAAGGTGTTGACGCGTGTCTTCGGACAAGGTGTTCAACTGACGTATCGTGTAATGGTTGACCAAGAGAATCATTTGTCACAAGACTTAGAGCAGGATACCGTGGAAGATATCTCTTCACAGCGTCCTACTGCTCGCGCCAATCAGAGCCCAACCGTACTGGATACAGTGCCACAGGACCTCGATTCGCAGCTCGACCCTCATAAGTCATTCAGCAACTATGTTGAAGGCGACAGCAACAAACTCCCTCGTTCTATCGGTCTTTCTATCGCAGAACACCCTAACACAACACAGTTTAACCCAATGTTCATCTATGGACCATCGGGCTGTGGTAAGACTCACCTTGTGAATGCTATCGGATTAAGAGCGAAGCAACTCTATCCTCAAAAGCGTGTGTTATACGTGTCTGCACGTCTGTTCCAAGTACAGTACACCGATTCTGTACGACAGAATACTACCAACGATTTTATCAACTTCTATCAGACAATTGACATTCTGATTGTCGATGATATCCAGGAATGGGTTACTGCAACAAAGACGCAGGATACCTTCTTCCATATTTTCAACCACCTTTTCCGTAACGGAAAACGTATCATCTTAGCGAGCGACCGCCCACCAGTAGACCTCAAGGGCATGAACGACCGCTTGCTGACACGTTTCTCATGCGGACTGATTGCAGAGTTGGAAAAGCCAAACGTACAGCTTTGTGTGGATATTCTCCATAGTAAGATTAAGCGTGACGGTCTTAACATTCCAGAGGATGTAGTGCGCTTCATCGCCGAAACAGCTAATGGTAGTGTACGTGATCTTCAAGGTGTTATCAACTCATTGCTCGCTTACAGCGTCGTTTACAATAGTAATATTGATATGCGTTTGGCTGAGCGTGTTATCAAACGTGCAGTGAAGATTGACGACGAACCGCTGACAATTGACGATATCATGGACAAGGTTTGCTCACATTATAATGTTACGATGTCGGCAGTCAACTCTCGTTCTCGCAAGAAAGACATTGTGATGGCACGCCAAGTGAGCATGTATATGGCACAGAAATATACGAAGATGCCTGCAAGTCGTATCGGAAAGTTGGTGGGTAACCGTGACCACAGCACCGTAATCCACAGTTGTTCAAAGATTGAAGACCGACTAAAGGTTGACAAAGGATTCCATGCTGAAATCGCAAGTATTGAAAACTCTTTTAAGTTAAAAGCATAAGGTATTAGTTTGAGAGTCTGTCGCATGGTCGTGGCAGGCTTTTTTAATTGACTTAAACCTTACTCCCTCACCTGAAAATAACCTTCCGCTCACTCTGAAAAATCATTACAAACTAAGTAGATAAATCCCCTCAGAAGTGCTAAAAGGCACTAAAAAATACATCGTTGTAACTCTCAGAGTATCAAATATTTGCATGAGAGCATCTTAAAAGGTGCTTACTTCGAGTTCAAAAGGGCGTTAGTAAGCACCCAAAAGGGCATCTCTTGCAAGCCAATTAGGCGTCTTTTCGAAGCCAAAAGAGCATCTTTTAAAAAGGAGGATGTGAAAAATAATTACATTTGGTGTAGGGAGTAGCTTTGAAGACAACGAAAAGTACAGATATTTTTCTATGTATTATACGAGCGTATTTCTGTCTTGAATATCGTAAAAAGATAAATGACTATACGTAATTTTATAACAACAAAATGAGTAATTGAGCAATGAAAACCTATGATTTCCATTATTCTGTTCATGAAGTGGACGGAAAAGAATTTGAGTTAATTGAATGTTCTACATGGCCTCGCCTGAATGTTCAAGTCATACACACCACACCCGAACGCTTTGAGGAGGACCTGAAAATCGTTAAAAATCGTGCGCTTTGTGGCTATTCCCTGCTGGATAAGACTTTTATCCTAATGCATGTAGGTGGTGAGGGCAACGGTGAATTGAAGCAAAGTAATCTCGATGAGATTTTAGACGGCATGAAGGAGATTATGAATGCTGCGGTGAAGTGGTGGATAAAAAATAAGAAATAACACATAACAAGCAGCCCCTCCCCCTTGCCCCTCCCCCAAAGGGAGGGGAGTAGAATGCGCGATATCCCTGTGAGCAGGAAAGAGAAGATGTTTGTTATAATCCCTCATCGGGTACTAAAGAAGAATACAATGGATGATGAGTAAATTTATTTATCGTTTTTAATAAAGATACAAAAAATAAATGTACCTTTACGGCAAATAACTATTAAACCTTTATTGACATGAAAAAATCTTTTTGCTTTCATCCCTTGTACTGCGTACAACGTTCTGTTTTGGGGATTCCAATGAATCTTGGTGGTGGAGAAAAAACGTAATATGAATACTGGAAAAACAAGATTAAAATCAACAGCTGTATACGGAAGAACTATTTTTTGGAAAGAAACTAAATAAAAGATTAATAATGAGATTTTGTGCTATATTGATACTTTCTGTGATTTCAATTCTAAATAGTTTAGAATTGAAATCACAAACTGTTGTAAAAATTTTAAGCAATGGTTGTAAGGTAGAGAGAAGTTTATTTCTAAACGAAAAAAAAATCGGGGTGTATAATAAACGAGGTAGATTGGTTAAATTGTCCGCAGATGATATCAAATATCAAAAGATATTTTTAGATCAATCTTATAGCTTGATTGATTATGGAATAATTCTAAAATATCCCGAGGTCATATATAAAGATGCGTGTATTATTGCTGATATTTTGTCAAGTTATGACCCAAGCGAAATCTTATCGTTTACAAAGCGTATAGGGGAGCGAAAAAAGATTTCTATACAAGATATCAATAAGTATTACACGTATCTTGATGCCAGTGTTGACTATGTATTTAGTATTAACATTATAGTCAAGGATAGTCTTATTACCCAATATAGTTATACTTACAAGCCCAATATGTCTGACGTCATTATTTCATATACATGTGTATTTACTTATGATAAAAATAATCGAATAGTAAAATTAGAAAAAATATATAGACGACACTATGAAACAAAAGAAATTATATATGAAAACAAATAACACACATTTTTTACTTTCATCCTTTGTAATGTGTACATTATTTTGCGTCTCTATCTTAGGGCTTTACTCTTGTTCTATTGTACCTACATTGTCTAAATTTCCGGTGTCAGACATTCCTTTAGGACTCAATAAAGCAGATGTGAAAAAACAATGTGGTTTCCCATTTAGGTCTGATGTTTTTACAAGAAACCATAAGAGAATAGACGTTTTGTATTATAAGGAACCTGCTCGTGTCCTATGTGAAGGATTCATTATAACAACGGCATTAACATTTGAAAATGATTCGTTAGTTTCTATTATACAGAGTGACAGACTAATATCTGGGCCTGATCTCTCTGTAGATTCTCTTCGAAGGAGATAAGAACATTTATAAGGACGGTGTGTCAAAATGTAAGTTTCATTTTGATAATCATACTGTTTGAAACAATTCAATAAAAAATGACCATTTCTATACTCGATTTTGAGTAAAGAAATGGTCTTTTCTTTGCCTTTAATAGAATCCTACTTATAGATTGAAAGTTGTCAAGTTATTAATTTGCATTTTGACACACCCTCCAGAGGGGTGAGGCTTTTTCCCTACTTCTAGGTATTGCACTATTCCTTACAACATCCTACCTTTGCATTAACAAATCAAAGGCGAGCTCTAGAATCATTGATAAGGTCACAAAAAGCCCTATGGGGCGTGCTGTGACTATATCGAAGATTTACAGAACATGCCTGAATTTAAAACAATTTAAAATGATAAAGAAAAGAACCGTAAAACAGATTTTATGTAAATCGGCGTTTGTTTTCGCCGCTACGTTCGTTCTTTCGCTGCCCACTTACGCAAGGCACGAGAACGAAGTGAAAGTTAATACCGAAGCCAACATTAAGGGACGCGTTGTGGATAGTAAAACACAACATCCTCTTTCGCACGCGAGCGTGCTGGTTTTGGGTACAGTTATCACTACCACCACCGATGCCGATGGCCATTTTATGCTGCGAAATCTGCCTGTGGGAAAGGTGATTGTGGAAGTGCGCTCGGCTGGTTATAGGGCTTACAAACACGAGGTGACAACGCAAAAAAATAATACCCATGAGCTGAATGTGATGCTCAAACCCGACGAAATTGCGCTCGACGAGGTTGTTGTGTCGGCCAATCGTAGTCAAACACTTAGACGTGAGTCGCCTGTGGTTGTGAATGTTCTGGACACGAAGTTGCTCGAGTCTACCCATTCTACAACCTTGGCGCAGGGTTTAAACTTCCAACCGGGCGTGCGAACCGAAGATAATTGCACCAATTGCGGATTCTCGCAGGTGCGCATCAATGGGCTTGATGGTCATTATTCGCAAATATTAATCGACTCGCGACCCGTTTTCACGGCCCTTCAAGGTGTTTATGGACTCGAACAGATACCCTCTAACATGGTGCAACGTGTTGAAATTGTTCGCGGTGGTGGCTCGGCGCTCTTCGGTGCTTCGGCCATTGGTGGCACCATCAACATCATTACCAAAGAACCTAGCGAAAATTCGGCCGATGTGGCGCACACCATCACAGGCGCAACAAATGGCTCTACTGCTTTCGACAACAACACCACGGGCAACCTATCGGTTGTTACAACCAATAATAGAGCTGGGTTTTATCTCTATGGACAAAGCCGACACCGCGCTGCTTACGACCGCGATGGCGATGGTTACACCGACCTTCCCACGCTAGATAATAAAACTGTGGGGCTTAGCTCTTTCTTCCGACTCACCGATTACTCCAAAATAACCCTTAAATACCACGGCTTGAAGGAGTATAGACGTGGCGGAAACAAACTTTACTTGCCTGCTCACGAGGCCAATATTGCCGAACAAATCGAACATACCATCAACGGCGGAAGTTTGGGCTACGACCTCTTTAGCCTTAATGGTAAGGGACATTTCAGTGCTTATGCCTCGTTTCAAAACGTTGACCGTAAGAGTTATTACGGCGGACTGGGCGAACTGGCCACCGCTGCCGATGGACTTAAGGCCTTGAACGAAGCCTATAAACTGGGACTTAACCTCGATATGAGCGAAGACGATGCCGCCACGCTGCCCGCCAACCAACAACAAACGCTGGCCGATGCGCAAGCCTACGACAAAGCACAACGAGCCTATAACCTTACGCATAACATCAATTACATAGCTGGTGCGCAATATGTGCACAATTTCGACCGTCTGTGGTTCATGCCTTCGAGTCTTGTTGTGGGGGCCGAATATAGCTACGACCGCATTAAAGACCACTCGCTGGGCTACAACAGCCTGATGGAACAGCGCGTGAATATTGGTAGCTTCTTTGCTCAAAACGAATGGAAAAACAACCATTGGGGCTTGCTTCTGGGCGGACGACTAGACAAACACAACCTTATCTCGCATCTTATCTTTAGTCCGCGCGTTAATCTGCGCTACAATCCCACGCCCAACACCAATTTCCGACTTACTTACGCTGGCGGATTTAGAGCCCCACAGGCTTTTGATGAAGACCTTCATACGCGTATTGCTGATGGCGACCGTGTGAAAATTGCGTTGGCTAAGGATTTGAAAGAGGAACGTTCGCACAGCTTTAGTGCATCGGCCGACCTCTATAAAAGTTTTGGAACAGTACAAACCAACGTTCTTATTGAGGGCTTTTACACGCGCCTTAACAACATGTTTGCTACACGCAAACTGGCTGATGATGTGATTATTGATGGCGCACGTGTTGAAGAACGCTTCAATTCTAACGGTGCAACGGTGTATGGAATTAACCTCGAGGGCAAGGCTTCGCTCTCGTCGTGGGCGCAATTGCAAGCTGGTTTTACTTGGCAAAGCAGCCGTTATCGCACGCCCGAAGAATGGGACGACGATGCTGCTCCCGAGTTTAAAACCACTAAACGTCTGCTGCGAACGCCCAACACCTACGGATATTTCACCCTCACTGTGCATCCCACCATCGATTTTGCCCTATCGTTATCGGGCGTTTACACGGGTAGAATGTATGTTGGCCACCCCAAAGGGGGGAGCGAGCGCACCAACGACTTTGCTATCATTGAGCACACTCCCGCGTTTCTCACGCTTAACCTGAAGCTTGCCTATAATTTCTACATAACTAAGCAGGTGAAATTGGAGGCTAGTGCGGGGGTGCAAAACATGCTCGATGCTTACCAAAAGGATTTGGATAAAGGGGCTTCGCGTGCCTCCGACTATGTTTACGGACCTACTCAACCCCGCAGTTTGTTTCTTGGGGTGAAGTTTTCGTACTAGGTATTATGTCTTTTTTACCCAAAAACAGTGGGTAGAGTTGTTTTGATTTTGTGTATTGCTGGACACATTGCCGATGTTGTTATTGAAAATGTGGTGCACTACGCTCAAACAATATCATAGGCAAGATGCCGACAAGCCAACAAAAGATGAACTGGATGAACTGTAAGCAACATCAATTGTGTGATTAGTGGTCTTACAATTGATTTGGGTTTAAAAAGCTGGGTGTAATGATTGAAAGCTACGGTAAATAGACTTTACAAAACGCATTTCAGTACTACACCACTTCTAGAAAGGCAAAAACGCCTGTAGGCGATGCCAGTGGCACAATGAGCGACGGAGATGAAGCGTACAGATTCCTGATAAGTTTTGGGGTAAATGCTTTGGGCATAAAATCTCTAATAAAACTGGCAAATAACCTCCGTTTCTCCACGCACCGACGGTGCCTCTGTGACTTCCATTGCCTTGTATGCAATAAGCCTCTGTACACTCCTTTTCTCGGTGTGACATTCCGTCAGAGTTCAAAATTTAGGCGGATAGCCTTATGATTCCAAGTTTCAGAAGACCCAACAAAATGAGTAATTGCACAATGAAGACCTATGATTTCCATTATTCTGTTCACGAGGTGGACGGAAAACTATTTAAGTTGATTGAATGTTCTACATGGCCTCGTCTGAATGTTCAGGTGATTGATACCACGCCTGACCGCTTTGAAGACGATTTAAATGTGATTAAAAGCCGTTCTCTTTGTGGTTATTCTCCCCATGATAAAACCTTTATTCTCAAGCATGCAGGTGGTGAGGGTAACGGTGAATTAAAACAAAGTAATATCGATGAGATTCTCGACGGCATGAAGGAGATTATGAATGCTGCGGTGAAATGGTGGATGAAAAATAAAAAATAACATATAACACGTAACAAGCAGCCCCTCCCCCAAGGGGAGGGGAGTAGAATGCGCGATATCCCTATGAGGTTTGATATAAAATAAAATTTTTAAACATAAAATAACGATATGTCAAACAAAGTCGCTATATTTGTAGTTCGGCACTTTAAAACAAACTTTCCTGTCACTGCTGTCATCATTTGTGGGTGTTTAACATGTTGATTTACAATGAACTCTACACAAATGTTAAAATGACAGCAAATGAAAATAAAAATAAGTTGTGAGGATATTAATAGGGCATTATAACTGAAGACTGCTAAGTTTATGGCTGTAAAGACATTATATAAGACGATAAATACAAACGGAGAATATAGCTGTGGTGATATAGGTGTTACCACGGAGGAATGGCTTGATATATTAAATGATGAGAAGTCAAAACCATATCATGAGGCATTGCTGTGTTTCTTACGTCAAAAAGAACATAAGGCAACTTGTGTAAAGGTTTCCCAAGTATATGGGAAGCCTGCCCAGTATTATAACAGTAAGGTATATAACTTCTCTAAATGGGTACAACAACGCTTGAATAGATTTAGCGTAAAGGACGCAGACGGTAAAGATACTTACTGGTGTATTACGATGCAAAAAGGTTGGGACACAAAGCACGGGTTCCAATGGCAGTTGCGTGATGAGCTGGTAGAAGCCCTTAGAATCTATTTGATGAAAGCGCTTATTGATGTCTTTAGAAAGGGAAAACCTTTCAATGGTTATTATGAAGAATATAAGTGGGACTTACTTGATAGGTCAGAAGGGAAAGATGTGCTTGCAGTCTTCGATGGTCTTAGAGGAAAAAATATTATAGACAATCCTCGCACTGACACAGTTATTAAGTATTTGGTAGACAATAAAGCCGACAAGACAAGAGTTTGCTGTCAACATCTGATTGACGAGTCAGTTCCATTAAACGATCGATTAGCAGCGTTTAAGTCAGAGATGAAGGACTTATGTCCAAGTAAATGGAAGAATACTGCAAATGATGAGCGTACAGCATCAGCCTTGCTTACCTGTGTTTATCCAGAGACTTATACCTTTTATAAGGATGAAATCTATCAGAATATTTGTGACTACTTCGGTTATACTTCTCGAAAGGCAGGAAAGAAATATGAGCACTTTTTGGAACTTGTCAATGGTTTCGTAAAGAGTTATGGAAAAGAAATACAGCAGATAATGCTGAATGAAATAAAGGGATTTAAGAATAAACCGCTCAACCTTGCGGTGCAGACTTTATTCTGGTGTATGAAAGATTACATGAAAGAGAAATTGGATAAGAAGATGACTACAGAGACAAATAATAGTTCAAAAGGGGTATGGTATGATGATGTTGTCCGTACATGGAAGCGACGTAAGAATATAGTGTTATATGGTGCGCCGGGTACTGGTAAGACTTATGACGTACCAGAGCTTGCTGTTCGTCTTTGTGATCCGGCGTTTATGGCTGCAGAACCGAGTAGGGAGGAGATAGTAAGCAGATATAATCAGCTTAAAACGGAAAAGCGTATTGCCTTTACTACCTTCCATCAGTCCTTAGACTATGAGGATTGGATTGAGGGATTACGCCCTGTTGTCAACGAGAACAATCAAGTAACCTACGAGATTGAAAGCGGAATCTTTAAGAAGTTGTGTGAAGAGGCAGAACGCCCTGTAGTTAAGGACAAGCAGGTGGGTATCTCTGATAATGCTGTTGTCTGGAAGGTTTCACTTGCAGGAACAGGAGATAATGATGTGCGTCGTGAGTGTATGGAGAATAGCCATATCCGTATCGGTTGGGATGGTTATGGTCCTGTTATCTCAGATGAGACGGACTGGAGTGTTTATAATGGTGAAGGCAAGCAGATATTAGATGCTTATATCAATAAGATGAAGATAGGCGATATCGTTATGTCTTGTTATTCAAGTCAGACGATTGATGCGATTGGCGTTGTTGTTAGTGATTATGAGTTTGAGGATAAGTTCCCTAACTATAAGCGTGTTAGACGTGTTAACTGGCTTGTAAAGAATATCAATGAGAACATTGTAGAGATGAATGATGGTAAGACAATGGTAGAGTCTTCTGTCTACCGTTTGAATTCTATTACGCTTAATGATGTAAAATCAATTCTTGAGAAGTACGATACTTCCTCTAAGATGGAGGAGAACGACAAAGCCTATGTGATGGTTATTGATGAGTTGAACCGTGGAAATGTGTCAAAGGTGTTTGGTGAACTGATAACACTGCTCGAAGCAGACAAGCGTAAGGGACGTATCAATGCTGAGAGTGTGGTGCTGCCTTACTCTAAGAAAGCTTTTCATATTCCAAACAATGTCTATCTGATTGCAACCATGAATACTGCTGACCGCTCTTTAGGTTCGCTTGATTATGCTATCAGACGACGGTTTGCCTTCATAGCAGAGAAGCCATTTGGCTTAGATGTAAAAGGGTTCGATGAGGATCTGTTTGAGAAGGTTAGTAGTCTGTTTGTTGAGAACTTTGATAAATACAAAAAGAGTGGTTGGGACCAGACCATGAAACTCGAACCAGCAAAGACCCTGTCTGATGGATATAAGCCAGAAGATGTTTGGATTGGTCATAGCTACTTCATAATGCGAGATGAGGAGGGTGAAGATAACACGAGCAATCGTCTTCTCTATGAGATTATCCCACTTTTAGAGGAGTATGTTCGTGATGGTGTGCTGACAGCAGAGGCACAAGGTGTTATTGACGCATTATATAAGCAAGCAACTGAGTAATGAGAGTAGTGCAACTTCAAGAGCAGTTGTTGGGGAATAAACCTCTTCAGCAAACTGAGTGTGAGGCTATCATCCCTTATATGGATGATGGCTCGGAAGTTGTGCGTTGGGTTAAAAGAGGGCGTGAGGAGAAGGAACTCTGCCTTAAGCTATCTCGTAAAGCGGATAGCATCTGTGCCACTGGCTCTTATTTCGTTGGGGTAGACTGGATTAAGGAGGAGGAATTAGCTGTGCAAGTCAGTCCTAAGATGAATGACGGCTTTGAGATAGACTATGTTCGTATGTTAAACGAGGCACTGGCAGAACCCGATAACATGGAGCACCTGAAAGACTTACTAACCATTCGTTTTGATAAACCTTCTATCCGTATTAGTCAGCAGCAAGACTTGTTGAGTATCTTCTTGATTACAGAGTATCTGAATATTCTTCAGCGTATCGTAAGAAAGGGGTTGAAGAAGAGTTATTATAGGGTTGAAGAAAACCTAAACAATAAGGTTAAGGGACATATCCTTGTCAGTAGAACGATTCAACGAAACCTTGCAAAGGGGCGTATTACAGACAATGTCTGCCGTTACCAGGTGTATGACATTGACTCACCAGAGAACAGAATACTAAAGAAGGCACTTGCTTTTTGTAAGAAACAGTTAGAGGTTTATAAGCATGCACTTGACACAAAGGCTTTGGAAAAGAAGATAAGATATGTGCAGCCTTCTTTCGAGCGGGTGGGTGATGAGATAAGTGTTAAGGCAATGAAGACGTTTAAGGGGAATCCTGTTTTCAAAGAATACTTCACGGCTCTTGAGTATGCGCAACTACTGCTAAGGCGTTTCAGTTATGACATTACCCTTGCTGGTAAGAAAGAGATAGACACGCCTCCCTTCTGGATTGATATGAGTAAGCTTTTTGAGTTATATGTATATGGTAAGCTTAAGAAGATTTTTACAGTGAAAAGAGAGATTCAATATCATGTTAAAGCTCGTCATCAAGAACTTGACTATCTTCTGAAACCGACAGAGTGGACTGAACCCTACGTTATTGATGCGAAATATAAACCACGTTATAAGCAGGATGATGGTATAACTATGGACGATGCAAGAGAGGTCAGTGGTTATGCCCGATTAAGCGAAGTCTATAAAAAGTTAGGCTTGAATGAAGAGACTGCACTGCCTATTAAGTGCCTCATTATCTATCCCGACCAAGATCAAGAAGAACGATTTACCTTTACAAGAACGGAAGAACCAGCGTTTGAAAAAGTTTCTAATTATGTACGTTTCTACAAATTAGGAATCAGGTTGCCTGTTATTTCTGTGTGAACCATTATTAACTCAATCGTTTTTTCCTTTTATTTTCGTCCTTTTTTAGATCTTTATTGTTTTATAATGTTATTTCTTACTTTATATTTTTCTATAAAGTAGTGCTTTTTCTGTGGGTTTTCATTTGTTGTTATATGTCTGATATATAGCTTATTATGATTTCTTTTGATGTTTAAAAGATTATTGAAAGACTTATATTGATTTATATTATATCCGCAGGAAGTTTGTATTCGCTTTTAGTTTCGCTTTTTCTTCGTAATATTGTAGTTGAAAAGGAAAGATAAGAAACCTAAATCTTTGTTGATAAGAGAAAGGACTTCGAGTTGTATTACGAAATAAATCAGATTTTAATAACCTTTTAATATATAAGTTTATGGGATTAAAAACATTTACAAAATCTATTTTATGTTGCGCTTTATTCGTTGTTGGCGCATTGTCTGCAAAAGCTGCTGATCGCTTAGTAATCGTCGGTGAGGCTACATGGGGTGGTTGGAATCTTGGTCAATCTACCGTTATGCAGAAGTCTGATGATAACGCTGATGTCTTCAAGGCAACCGTTCATTTGGATGCAAACAAGGAGTTTAAGTTCTTGACTGAGCTTGGTTGGGGTAACTTGGAGTATCGTGCTGGTGCAAGTTCTGTTACCTTACAGTCGGGTGTTGAGGCTCCATTGGTGAGTAGCGAAGATGAGCCTACCGATGGTAAGTTCTTTGTTTCTGAGTCTGCCAACTATGATATTGTTTGTAACTTGGCTACGAAAAAAGTGGTTGTTACCAAGGCTGCTTATCAGGCAACAGCTTTGAAGCATACTGCTTTATGGATGATTGGTAGTGCTACAAAGGGCGGTTGGAGTATCGGTGAAGGTACGATTATGAAGGCAGATGCAACTAATCCTGCTAAGTTCTCTGCACGAACAGAGTTGAAGGCTGGTGAGTTGAAGTTTGGTACGAATGTTTATGCTGGCTTCGATCAGATGTTCTATTTGCGCGACTTGGCTGATGAAGGTAAGATAGTCTTTGGTGGTGATGATAATAAGTGGAACTTCACAGAGGAGGCTACATACGACGTTACCGTTGATGTTGCTGCGATGACAGTGTCATTTACTAAGGTTGATCCGACAGCGATTAGCAGTGTAGAGACAGCAAACAATGCACCTGCAACTTACTACACATTGAGCGGTGTGAAGGTTGAGAAGCCTGTTGCTGGTGTTTATGTAAAGCGTCAGGGTGGTAAGTCTGTGAAGGTTGTAGTGAAATAAAACCTTGTTTCTTACCATAAGTTGGATGAGAAAATAGGTTCTTCCGTTAAATCCAAATCGGTCATTAGAGGCTAAACATATTGTGATCTAATGACCGATTTGAACTTAATGTATGCGCTTTTCGTATTGTTTTAACAGAAGAACTGAAGTTACTCATTAAACAAAAACATAGTTAAGACAGTTAACTATTTGTCTTATTATCATCCTCTAACATTGAAAAACACTTCGAAAATCTGCAGAAAATGGTTTGAAAAACTATTACAAAATCCAAATAAGACATCTATAAATAACGGCAAAAACTCATACCGAAAGTAGGTTTGTAACCAACAGCAAATCAATAAGTTATAAAGTAGTAAAGTAAACGATGCTTAATTGCATTCCAAAAGGGCGTTAGTTAGCGTTCAAAAGGGCATCTTTTGTAAGTCAATTAGGCGTCTTTAAGAAGCCAAAAGAGCATGTATTGGTTTTGAACTGTATGAAAATAGCTTACAAAAGTCAATTGTATGGGAATCTAAATAAAGCCATATCGACATCTCCCTACGGAGATGAAGATATGGCATTTTGATTTGTAGAAAAGGTTTGTTATATTTTATGCGTACGGTAAATTAAGTAATCACCGTCCGCTTGGATTGTAAATTCATTCGATAAGGCTTCGTTCAGTGTACCCTGCCATAGCTCGCTGAATGGATAGATATCCCATTTTAGTCCGTTACTACTTAGCTCCTTGCAGGTTGCATTGAAGATGCTGACCTGCTGTCCTGGGAATGATTCAAAGCGCATTGTACCCGATGCTGCAACAAAATATCCATAGTCGGTTACCATCACTGGGTTGATAGCCAACTGACGATAGTAATAGAGCATGAGAGAGATGTTGCCCAAAGTATGATCTTCACGCTTGCCCGTCGCTCCGAGGTAGCAGAAGCGAGGACGAGTATGTGTAGATGCGTCCATCTTCAGATGTGAACGAGCAAAGAGGGTAGCCTTGGTCAGGTCGTTAAACTCCTGCTCCGAAATCGGATGATAGATGTGTGCATAGCGTTGTTTCAACTCTTCAGAGAGTGAATCGCCATCACCCACCACTGCTGTTGGCTCTATATCATATTCCAATAAATCCTCCAAAGCACCATCACATACAATCAGATTTTCCGCAGTACGTAGGATGTGAAGGGGTAGGGCGTGGGTTGGGAAGTCGCCAGCAGCAAGGATGACGGTACTAAAGCCTCCCCCGAAGACCTCCCCTAACCCCTCCAAAGGAGGGGAAAGCCTAACGGGATGCTCGTTGGTAATGTGTTGGTGTTGTCCGTCCTTATTATTCTCTTTGTTATTGATAATCATTTATCTTGCTATTCTTATTCTAATCTTTCTCCCTTTCGAGATACTTTATATGGTATCATTCCTTTCGATAACTTCTTCTTCAGCCTATGGAATAGTTTTGGAGAACTCAGAGGAGTCTTTATCCCGTTAGGCATTCCCCTCCTTTGGAGGGGTTAGGGGAGGTCTTTGTGTGAGGCTCCTCCTCCACTTAAAATACCCAGCCACAGCGATAACGGCATAGAAGGCATAGAGTCCTGCAGTGAAAGGAATCCCTTTATATACATAAAGTCCTGCCAATTCGATATCGACCACAATCCATATCCACCACTGTTCGATGTATTTCTTTGCTAACGCCCACAGTCCGATGAAGCTGAGTGCATTACCGAAGCTATCTAATACCGGTACGGTAGAGTTCGTGAACTTGATGAGGAGGATATAGAGTGCAGCCCAGAGAAGGAGGAAGACAAGCAATGAAGGGAGTATCAACCGACGAGGATAGCGTGTGATAGGAATCTCCTCCGCCCCTTTCTTTCTTCCAAACTTCCAATACAAAAAGCCATAGATGGCTGCTAAGGTATAGTATATCTGCATTCCAAAGTCCGCATACAGTCCTGCCTCGTAATAGACAAACATATAGATGACAGGCATAATAATCCCCGTCAACCAAAGCCATATACTCGCTTTGTATTCCTGATAGATGTAAATTAGGCCGACGATGCAGCCCAGCATGTCTAATGTCATGATAATTATGAAAGAAAAATGACCAACAACAAATCATCTGCAGTCACCCACCAACTGGCCCCTTCCCCTCCCCCTCCCCCGAAGGGAGGGGCGTAGAATGCGTGATACCCCTTGTGATTAGTAGATGAGTTCACAAGTAGACAAGCTTGCGTGTAAACAATTTGTCCTGCTTGGAAGTTGGCTCTTCATGCAAAGCATACATTGTATTTCCCTTGTATTTATTGCATGAGTTCACAAGTAGACAAGCTTGTGTGTCAACAATTTGTCCTGCTTGGAAGTTGGCTCTTTTCTTACAAGCAATCTACAAGCAAACATCACATTTCACGCCCCTCCCTTCGGGGGAGGGGAAGGGGGAGGGGCCAGTTGGTTGGCCAGTTGGTGCCTGCTTGGTGGTCCGCTTGGTTGCTGCTTTCTGTTTAAAACTTCACCGCAACACTTCCCATCACATTAAAGCCTGCCATTGGGATAAAACCAATCTGCGTATAACGGTTCTCATTAGGATGACCATTGTTGTCAAGGATTGTGCTGTACACCCATCCGCTGGCTGCATAATGGCGATTGAAGATATTGTTGAGGTTCACACCGAAGACAGCTTCCTTCAAACCTGCAATGTGTTTGCTTGGACGAAGGGTATAGCTGAGGTTGACATTCGTCTGTGAATAGCATGGCAACGAACGTGTCATGTTCTCGGTATTGTCGAGATACTGACGACTGACGAAGTTTGTATGCCATACTGCCTCAAAGCCTTTATAATGGAGATTGAGCATACCATTGAGGATGGCTGATGGTGAGAATGCCAAAGTAGAGTGGTTGTAATGAATCTTACGGAACGAAGACTCCCAATCTACACTTGCCATCTCGTCAAAGTCCTTGATGATATTACGACTCAAAGCAGCGTTACCCTCAACGGTCAACCATGACAATGGGCTCCAGCCTGCCTCCAACTCAGCACCCATACGATAGCTGTCCTTGATGTTTGTAGTCAGATTCTCACCGATATCACTCTGCGCACCAGTCTGTACAAACTGGTTGTTATAGTTCATATAATAGAGGTTCACCCCTGCTCTCCAGTTGCGACCATTGTATTGATAGCCCATTTCGATATCCACCATACGTTCTGGTGATGGTGCAGGATAACTACCGTTGTTGGTGAAGTTATTACGTTCTGGCTCACGACTGGCATGCGCAATAGATGCATAAGCCTTGTGACCACCACGATAATAGCTGATACCCGCCTTCGGATTGACGAAGTCATAACGCTCGTTGATGTCTAAGAGCTGGTTCTGATAGCCACTGCCGACCTTATAGAAACGGTCGTTCTGACCATCGGTCATATACTCCACATGACGGATCTGCAGGTCCATAAATACGTTCCAGTAGTCTGCAAAGTTGTATTTTGCCTTGAAGAATCCGCTGTAATCATACTTATGTGCCTTAGAATCATAATACTTATAATCATTGCCACCAGCACGATACTTCGCATCTGCCTCTTCATTCTTAATATAAGTAAGGTAACCGAAGTGACTACCACGGAACAGCTGTAGGTTCAGTCCGCCTGTCACATCCCAACTCTCGTCCTTGTAATTGCTGGTGTAAACAATTCCGTAGGTGTGCTGTGACAAACCTTTCAGGCGTACGAAGTCAGACTTCTTGATAAACTTACCATTGCTATCGGTGAATGCCAAACCGAACTTCGCAAACTTTGTATTATGCTTAAATTCGCTGTAATAGCCGTAACCGTAGGTGTAATGCAGGGTTACGTTATGACTCCAATGATTGGAAGGGTGGAAAGCAAACGATAAGAGGTTATGATTCTGATAGAAATTATCTGTTGTCTTGTTCCAGAATGAGCCGTCACGCATCGTGTAACGTACTGTCTCGTAGTTGCCGTTTGCGTCCTTAACGAAGGCTCCGTTAGCATCGGTCTGCAGGTATTCATAGAGTTGGTTAAACTTACCTAACCCTCTCTCGTACATGTCTTTATAGGTCATGATACCTGTCTTAGCACCGTAGGTACCATCCATTAGACTCAAGTCATTGCTACCCGTAACGACACCATTCCATGCCTGACCAGTCTTCTCGAAGTTGCCGATGTTCTTATAGCTGATGCGGAAGTTATCGCCCAACCATGTTAGTCCACCATAGTAAGAACCCGAACGTCCACTCGTTCCGTTGACATATCCGTCTGTTGCGGTCTCGTGGTAGGCTCCATCGAAGACAAGATGATTGAACAACAAACCTGTAGAGAACTTCACACCTGCGTTATACGTATTGTATGAGCCGTATGAACCACTCACCTCTACGCTTGGTTTTCTACTTGGTGCGCTCGTTGCCAACGACACCGAACCACCGAAAGCACCGTCACCATTGGTCGAAGTACCGATACCACGCTGTATCTGTACACTATTCATCAGCGATGCGTAAGAGTTCATGTTTGCCCAAAAGACCGTCTGGTCCTCAGGCGAATTGAGCGATACTCCGTCTAACGTAATATTGATTCTACTGCCCGCAGCACCACGGATGCGCATTGCTGCCGTACCCGTTCCAAGTCCATTCTCGCCCCAAGCTAATACGCCCGGAGTCTGAGTGAGGAGGAATGGCATTTCACGTCCACTCTTAGAGAAGGCTTCAAGTTCCTTTTTTTTAATATTAGATACTGCGTATGGTGCACTCTTTGGTACACGCACACCTGCCACAACGACCTCATCAAGATGCTGTTGTCTCAGTGTGTCCGTCACTGTTTGCGCCTTTATAGCTGCCACGCACGTCAGTGCAGCAGTAAATAGGATAATTCTTTTCATATCCCAGGTTGATGATTTAAGAAAAAAGTATAAAGGGGGATCTTCCTACGACGGCATTATCCGTATCAGGTCAATGGGTATAATCTCAGCAAGCCCAAACAGGCAAGCACCCCTTAGTTTCCATTCTGAAAACCACTGCAAAAGTAACACTTTCTTATCAAATCGCCAAATGTAATCTGTATAAATATCGGATGCGTGTATTTATATTCCTTTCTTTCTATATAGGGAGTGATAACTATTTTCTAACAAGAGAAACTATTACCTTTCTCACAATATAAGTTTTGTTTTGATTTGCTGTCACTTTTAACATTTCAATCATTCCCTCTGTAATCTAATGAGTTAGCTTGTGTCTTTAAGTGATAGCAGTGACAGCAAAATTGAAATACGCAAAAAGGAAAGAAGATGCGAAGTACGCTTCCTTTTCACCTTCAAAGGTAGGGGAGTGAATTTTGAGTTTTCCCTTGTGATGGCCTTTGTACTTTTTTATCCTTTGAACTTTGACGAGATATCACACAGATAAACTGAGAATTATTAAAACAATGGTAGTCACGGAGGTGTGTAGGCACATGGAGTGACAGAGCAATCCTCCCACAAATAATATAGTTAGTAACTATACTCCTTTGTTCTATGAGGGTGTTTCAAAATGCAAATATCATTTTGATGATCTTATAGTTTGAAACAATCCAATAAAAAATGACCATTTCTATACTCGATTTTGAGTAAAGAAATGGTCTACTCTTTGCCTTTAGAAGAATCCTACTTATAGATTGAAAGTTATCAAGTTATTAATTTGCATTTTGACACACCCTCCTCTGTAATCGTCATATTTTGTAAAATGAGAGGTAAAGACCATCCGTAGACTGTCGATTAATGGTGAGTTTTTCCTCCATTTACAGTTGCTTTTTCAATTAGCTTCTTAATGAAGTTCTTACTGTTTTCTGTTGCATTTCCGTAGTTTCTTCTTTACATACCCACTTTGAATATCATTATAGATTAAAACAGATATATCCTTACCATAAGGAGAATAAAGTTTGTTTTATTCTTCAAATTTTATTATGTCAGTACATAGTTCGGCTAACAGTTTTTGTATAAACATAAGTTCAGGAGTAGATCTGGTATCTGCTGTTACCTTTTCATCATTAAGATATACATATATCCCTGCATGATTTTTATGTTTTTTAGAAGGTTTAGGTTCTAAAAGAATCTTTTGTTCTGTCTTGTTATTTAACTGTCTAATATCTCCTGCTTTTAATAAAGCATACCCATAGCGAGTATCACTAGGATTCCGTGCACGCATGCATTTGCTTTGTTCCTCCAAATCATATTTTTCATTATTTCTCAATACTGAGATATAGTCCTCAGCTTTTCCAGACGGCATATGCTCCCAACGAAATGCGGTAGGAGCTACCTTGCCATTCTCAATATAGGAAGGAGAATATATAATTCTTGCAACATTTTCTTCATCCTCTATTGGTACGCATTTAGGGCTGTGGCCTCGATTAGTCATTTATGCTTAGCTTAGAGATAAAATTATATAATTCTTTTGGTGTAAATTTAAAGTTACCTTTTTTAGAAAGTTTATCAATAGTTCCTTTGAAGAAGATAACTTCATCCTTAGTCAAAGTTATTCCTGCTATATTCTCATTTTTGGTATAGTCTAAATACAAATCACCATTAGCTTGTGGAAATACTGAAATGTTTTCAATATCACTGTCTGTGCAAATATTTAGAACCTTTTTAAACTCTGCAATAACCTCAGAATGAATTCTATGACTATTGGGACCATCCCAGCCTTCCTGCAAACAAGCCAAATCATCTACTCTTTGCCATATAGCTTTAACTTTGTCGCGAGGAGTAGCATCTAATTTAGAATTCTCTTGTGTTATTAAAGGTACAGAAAATTCCTGATTTTCCAGACAATCTATACTTTGAAAGGAAAGGCATATGTTTGGAATGAAAATGAATAAAAGAGCAATAGACTTCACATCAAAGAATGGTTCTAACAATGTAAAGATACTTATACTTTCTTGTGGAATTATTTCTTTGCTTTCATCTGAAAAAAAAATATCCATATCCATATTATGCTTCCCCCTGCTTCATTAATTTTATCAATTTATCAGATACAGACCATCTCCACACATCAAATAATTTTTGATTTATTTCTTGTAAAGATTCTTTTAAATTAGTCTGTATATTTTCTAATGCGATAATTTTATATTCTATTGTATCAACACCATCCTTGCTAGAAAAGTTAGTACTAATCATAGTGACTATATTCTCAAAATTATGTATGTAGTTTTCTTGGTTATTGTTTATAGAATTAAATTCTTTAGAAAATAACGTTTTTCTCATCCAAGATTCGCCTTTGTTGTTTTCGTGTTTAATATTGTATCTATTTATCTTAACGATTGCTGCAGTAGAAACTTTACTTTCAAGTTTATCTTCTATTTGACAAATAAGATTTATAATATCACTTAACCCTTCAAACGATTGATAATCGACCTTTGGAATGGTTAGAAAAATACTATTCTCTCCAAAAAATAAAAGTGTAGAATCTCTTTTGAAAACTAATGTTTTTTCTTTATCAGATACGGTTTTCCATCCACTAGATTCTAAAATTTCAATGATTAGAGAATGTGAGTCTGTAAAGTCCTTTTGTTTAAAGGAACAAAGTATCGTTACATTATAGAGAAATGTTTTATTAAACTTTTCTCTATCTTGATGTATTATATTTACTTGCTGTTCCATAAAGCTTATCTATACGTGTACAAAGGTAATAAAAAAATAGCAAAACGAATACTATATAATTCATTTGTACTTTAAGATAATACTTATTTAAAGAAATTTAACGTGCTAAGTCTGTATACTTGGGGAGTTATTTAATTTCTTACTATCTATAAATTTTAGTTTTAACAAACTATATTGTGTTTTTTCAATTTATCCACAGTATGAGCGATTTCTCTGTGTTCTTTAATTCACAATGTTCTAAAAGGCTTGCAACGGTCTTGATGTTAGCACTATTATTCAGGATGTTCGCAGCGTAGTTGTGGCTAGCTGGTCATGTCAGCTGATGTTTTGGTTAATGCCAGCACGTTTTATCCATCGTTTCACAGGTTTATAGCAACTCACATACGTAAGGAAAATAAATATGGGGAATATAAACCGTAGGCGCTTCATGTATCAATGAAAGCAATCTGTTATTCAGAGGAATAAGTACACTACTTTTGTCCTTCTATCTTCTTCTGTCCTTCTGTCTTGTAAAGATAATTCTAATATCGAAAATCAAAAAGGCATTAATTGCCTTTCAATTAACGCCCTTTGGGTTTGCAAAAGATGCCCTTTAAGCCCCTTACTAACGCCCTTTTGGAGTCCAATTAAGCACCTTTTGTTTTACATCTTTGTAACTAACTGATTTCCTGTGTATTGCAAACTTGATTTTTGTAGATGTTTTCCTCCTTTGTTTTAGGTATTTTACTGGATTTTGTGTAAATAATTTTCAAATTCGTTTTGGTGGAATTAAGTACTGTGGATGAGATGATTATATCGGAATATATAAGGATGCGAATTATTGTATCAGTAATAATTATGGAATATATTGTTTTTATTCGTGTTCCTTTTTGAAATTTATATAGTATGAATGAGAAATGATATAGATTGTAAAAACAGATGAGTTATGAATAAATGACACATAGATAGTAAAATATTGATATATTTCTTTTTTTCTTGGACCTAAGTAGTGTTTTTGCATATATTATTTTTATCTTTGCCCTGTTGAACATTTCAACTGGGAATTGGTCGTTAAAACCATAATGATAAGTAGGGCATTTAACCGATATATTTGGCTTCTAAATACGTTACCATAACCGATGACAAAAGAGTATTAGTAATTAACAAAAACAAAAAAACATGAGAGCTATTACAGACGAGCATTTACAAGCCTATCAAGAAGGAGGTTGCCTACAGAAATTATTCTATGTTATCAAGAAAGACCCTGAACTTTCCTTTGAAATCAGAATGAAAAATGAAGTTATGATATATCATCATAAGGACAGAATCTTAACGATACATTTCAGTAAAGGTAAGCCTTCTATTGACATCTTATCTGAAAAGTATTATAAGAATGCTACGCCACCTTCTGTTTCATTTAAGTATGATGACTTGGAAGAAACATTAAAGCAAACGGATCAATTAAGAAGATATTTTAAAGAGGCTAAACGTCTGGTAGATACTTACAAATCTGGTCTGGAGTTTGAAGTTCAGCAGAATATTGCTTTGGGAAACCATAGCTTTAACAATAGATTTGTTGTTGTGGATATGGAATGGCAACTTCCTCAAGCAGATATCAAGAAAGAAGAACGAATAAGTAGGACACGAATTGACCTTGTCGTGGTTGATACGCAGAAAAATGACAAGGGTGAGAATGATATCTATCTTGGTGAACTAAAGGTGGGAATGGATGCAATAGGAGGCAAGTCTGGGATAATCGACCATATAGAAAAGACTTATAAATTAATTTGTAGTCCCAAGGCTTGTGCTGTTCTTCGGGAGGATGTGGGAAGCATTATTCGTCAGAAAGGAGCATTGGGATTGTTTGAAGGGGATTATACAGGGCTGAACTTGTCTGATACACCACGTATGATGCTAATCCTTGCCTACCGAGGAAGCGAAGAAAGGCGGGCTTTAGAGAAGCAAGAAAAGGAAGCGCGAGATAAGGCAAAAGCGGAGGGAATGGCTGCGCCACTGATAGTTTGGCATGATGCACTAATTACATTGAAAGTTTGATGAAGATAAAAATACATAGAGGACTTGATCAGATAGGAGGTTGCATAACCGAGATATGGACAGAGTCGTCCAGAGTCTTCATTGACTTTGGGCAGAATCTGCCAGGCAATGGAAAGCCAACAACTCCTGAAGAAGACGCTCTTATGGTTGCTGATATTGTCGAGAATAATGAGAAAGAACACCAGGCAGTTTTCTATACGCATGCTCACGAAGACCATGTTGGACTGTTCCGTTATATCCCGCTTGAACAGTATATTGGAGAAGGAAGTAAAGAACTTTTGCTTATTAAATATAGGACACTTCTTGAGAGATACGAGATGGCAATAGATGAGTGCCATCAGCTACAGGAGGGTAGTAAGGAGAATGAAGAACTTCAGGAAGAGAACTATCGTACAACAAAGGATCTTATAGATAAGTTGAAGGCTTTTAAAACTTGGAAACGTACAGCTCTCAAAGAGAGTCCCAGCCCCATAACGATAGGTGATATTAGGGTTACACCTTTCTTCACTTGCCATAGCATTTATGATGCTCACATGTTTCTCGTTGAGGCTGATGGAAAACGTATTTGGCATACTGGCGATTATCGACAGCATGGCTATATGGGCAAAGGTCTGCTTCCCATGCTGAGAAGATATGCTACTGACATAGATGTGCTGATTACAGAAGGCACGATGCTTAAAAGGAAAGACAAATGTATCCATGAATGTGAAGTGTCAAGGAAGATGGAAAGTGTAATGCAAGCCTTCAAATATGTCTTTGTACTCGCTTCGGCTACGGATATAGAACGATTGGCAAGTATTAAGGTGGCAGCAGAGAATGCAAATAAACCTTTATGCATCTTGTCCTTGTTTATGAAAAGGACGATGGAATTCTTTACAGAGAGGCAGTCCAGCCTATCACGTGGCTTGTTCTCCTTTGCACCTCTGTATTATACCGATAAGCTCTATGATAAGCTGAAACGCAAAGGCTTCACGGTCGTTGTTGGGACGTCACAGGCAGATAAGGTTAAGAAACTTCTTGATAGACTTTCGCAAGAAGAGACGTTGCTAATATACTCCTCTTGGGATGGATATTACAAAAATGCGGAACAGGTAAAGGCAAATCCAAAGTATAAGGAGTTTCGTGAAATGTTCCATAATGTCGTGGATATCCATACATCAGGACATGCGGATAAAGCTACGATAAGGAAAGTGATAGAAACGGTCTGTCCAAAGGAGGTTATCTGTATTCATAAGGAGGCTGGCGCAACGTTGTAAGAGTATTGTTGTAGCATAGTTTATTTTGATTCCATAATACAATAAAGACAAAGAAACGATAATGACAATCCTTCAAATCTCTGATACACATAATCGGCATCAGTTGCTGACAAATCTGCCTATGGCTGATGTAATTGTCCATTGCGGTGACTTTACTGATATGGGTACGGAAGAGGAAGTGCTGGACTTTCTGAATTGGTTTATATCTCTACCTTATCCGCATAAGTTATTTGTTGTTGGTAATCACGACCTTTGCTTATGGGAGGCAGATGGAATAGAAGATCTGCCAGATAATGTCCACTTCCTTCAAGACCGAGGTTGTGAGATTAATGGTGTAAAGTTCTTTGGCTTAGGTTATAATCATCCTGAGAGTTTGATACCCGATGGTATAGAAGTTCTTGTAACTCATGAGCCTCCTATAATGATATTGGATGAAAGTAACAATACGCATTGGGGGAATACTCCTCTTCGTAATAGAGTGATGAAAACCAAGCCTAAATATCATTTGTTTGGTCATGCTCATGATGCTTACGGAATACAAGAATACGAAGATATTGTGTTTTCAAATGGTTCTTCGCTTGATGACTATTATGAAGTTTGCCATAGTCCTCGTATGATTACATTGTGATAATATGCTTTTTATAGTATGGTTAATTCGTTTCTCAATATAAAGTTTCTTATCATGTGCTGTTACAGTTGCCTGGTATAAGAATCTAAAACTCACAATTGATTATATTTGGAGAAATATATTCGCCTCCTTAGACTTTTCAGAGAAGGGACACGATTCAAATAATAAATTTCCTGTCACTTCTGTCACTCTGATTGAAGATATAACAGATTAGTTTACAGGTGTTTCTGTCTAAATGTTAAAATGACAGCAAACTGAAAATAAAAGTATTGTTAGATATAGGTCTGTTATTTTCTTATCTTGTGAGCGTAATAGTGTAATGCTCCTTTCGTCTATCAGTTGCAATAAGAATGTGAAAACCAAGATGTAGATTTGGAGTTGTCATAGGAAAATGTTATATTTGCAGAAAATAAGCTGCACTCGGCAAATTGAAAGCAAGCTTTCTTTGCTCTCGTTTGCATTATTTTTGCAGAAAAATATAAACAGGAGGTATAATTATGGCAGGCACAATGACAAACATCGAGAACAATACGATACGCATGTATTGGAACGCATTGCGTTCGATGAGTAAGAATATTCGGTTGGGTTTAGCTGTGAAACTTACTAACTCTGTACTCGAGGAAGAACGCAAGGAAATGTCCGACAAAGCCTATACAGAAGAAATGCTTAATAAGTTTTTTGGGAAGTGGGAAGGAAACGAAACTGCTGAAGAACTGATGGGTATCATCAAACAGAATTCCTAAAGTCAACAGAGAATGTAAAACACCTTGCACGTATAGAAGGATTGGAAGTGCAGAATTGGGTTGAACGGTAATTACGACTATTTTCTTAGTAAGTTTGTTTGGTTAAATAACATATTCTTAACAGTACTTGTTAAGAAGTGTTTTTCCTATTTAATGAATGATAAAAACTTACCTTTTGTTGAAGTAAAAAGCTAACTTTGCTTGTACTTATAATGTATAGACATTTATAAAAACTAAAAGCATAAAACTATATTTACAATGAAAAGTTTAAAAGATATTCTGCCTTGGGAGGACCGTCCAGAAGGATGCAAGGATGTGATGTGGCGTTATTCAAAGAACCCAATCATCGATCGTTATCATATTCCAACATCAAACAGTATCTTCAATAGTGCTGTTGTTCCTTTTGAGGACGGCTTCGCTGGTGTGTTCCGTTGCGATAACAAGGCGGTACAGATGAACATCTTTGCTGGTTTCAGTAAGGATGGTATCAACTGGGAAATCAATCACGAGCCTATTAAGTTTGAGGCTGGTAACACTGAAATGATTGAGTCAGAGTATAAGTATGACCCACGTGTTACATGGATTGAGGATCGTTATTGGATTACATGGTGTAACGGTTATCATGGACCAACAATCGGTATTGCTTACACCTTCGACTTCAAGAAGTTCTATCAGTGTGAGAATGCTTTCCTCCCATTCAACCGTAATGGCGTACTCTTCCCAGAGAAGATTAACGGAAAGTATGCGATGTTGAGCCGTCCAAGCGACAATGGTCACACTCCTTTTGGCGATATCTATATCAGCTTCAGCCCAGATATGAAGTATTGGGGCGAGCATCGTTGCGTAATGAAGGTGACTCCATTCCCAGAGAGTGCATGGCAGTGTACGAAGATTGGTGCTGGTTCAGTTCCTTTCTTGACCGATGAGGGTTGGCTCTTGTTCTATCACGGAGTAATCAACACCTGTAATGGTTTCCGCTATTCAATGGGTGCAGCTATCCTTGATAAGGACAATCCTGAGAAGGTTCTCTATCGTACTCGTCCATATCTTTTAGCCCCAGCTGCCACCTACGAGTTGCAAGGTGACGTACCAAACGTTGTCTTCCCATGTGCTGCTTTGCAGGATGGTGAGCGTGTAGCTGTTTACTATGGTGCAGCTGATACCGTCGTTGGTATGGCATTTGGCTATATTAAAGAGATTGTAGAGTTCACTAAGAACAATAGTATTTTATAAGGTGTTAAGTGTTGGGTGTTGGGTGGTGATGAATTGTTAGGTGATAGGTGATAGGTGTTGGGTGTTGATGAATTGCTTAGAAGTAAATAATGATAGCTTCATCACAATTCATCACCACCCACCATCCACCACCTAACACCCATCACCACCTAACACCCACTACCTATCACCTACTATTCATCACCACCTAACATCCAACATCCAACACCCAAATGAATCGTAAATTCCTATTAGTACCACTTCTTTCCTTGTCTTTTCTTTCGCTGAAGGCGACTGATAAGGGTGGGGAAGAGCCTGTTGACCTTGTCAATCCTTTTATCGGAACATCTAATTTTGGTACAACCAATCCGGGAGCAGTATGCCCTAACGGACTGATGTCAGTCGTACCATTCAACGTAATGGGTTCCGATTTGAATAAATATGACAAGGATGCACGCTGGTGGTCAACTCCTTACGAATATCATAACGTCTTTTTCACTGGTTATTCTCACGTCAACTTGAGTGGTGTGGGCTGCCCAGAGGTAGGCTCATTGTTGCTTATGCCTACGACAGGAAAGTTGAATGTAGACTATAAGGAGTACGGAAGTACATACGAAAAGGAGGTTGCACACCCCGGTTATTATTCTAATTATCTGAAAAAGTATAATGTGAAGACAGAGGTAACAGCTACTCCTCGCAGTTCTGTTGCACGTTTCACATTCCCGAAAGGAGAAAGTCATATCTTGTTGAACCTCGGTGAAGGCTTGACAAATGAGTCTGGTGCCATGGTGAAGAAGGTGAGCGACACAGAGTATGAGGGTATGAAGTTGCAGGGTACATTCTGTTATAACCCTCAGGCTGTATTCCCAATTTACTTCGTGATGCGTGTCAGTAAGAAGCCAACAGAGGCTGGCTATTGGAAGAAACAGCGTCCGATGACAGGCGTAGAGGCTGAGTGGGATGTCGACAATGGCAAGTATAAGCTTTATAAGACCTATAACAAAGAACTCTCTGGCGATGATATTGGTGTATGGATGAACTTCAACACAGAGGCTGATGAGCAGGTAGAGGTACAGATGGGTGTGTCATTCGTAAGTATGGCAAACGCTCGTGAGAACCTTGATGCCGAACAGCGTGGAAAGAACTTCGACGCCATTCGTGCTGAGGCGCGTGCTAAGTGGAATGATGATCTCTCTCGCATCCTCGTTGAGGGTGGAACAAAGACAGAGCGCACTATCTTCTATACAGCTCTTTATCATGTCCTTATCCACCCAAATATCCTGCAGGATGTCAACGGACAGTACCCTGCCATGGAGGGTGATGAGATTCGAACGGTGAAGGAGGGCAACCGTTATACGGTCTTCTCTCTGTGGGATACCTATCGCAATGTGCATCAGTTGCTTACGTTAGTTTATCCAAATCGTCAGCGTGATATGATTCGTTCGATGATTGGAATGTACGAGGAGCATGGTTGGATGCCAAAGTGGGAACTCTTTAGTCGTGAGACTTACACGATGGAAGGCGACCCAGCTATCCCTGTTATCACTGATTCTTGGTTGAAAGGTCTGCGTGGTTACGATATTAACAAGGCTTACGAGGCGTTCCGCAAGTCGGCTTTGACAAAGGGAAGTGAGAACCCTTTGCGCCCAGATAATGACGAATACATGGAGAAGGGATATGTAGCTTTGCACGAGAAGTTCGATAACTCCGTTTCTCATGCCCTCGAATACTACATTGCAGATAATGCCCTCTCACGCTTGGCTACGGCATTGGGTAAGAAAGACGATGCTCGTCTGTTCCACAATCGTGCTTTGGGTTATCGCCATTACTTCAGCAAGGAGTATGGTTTGTTGCGCCCATTGATGCCAGACGGCACCTTCTATAAGCCTTTCGATCCAAAGCAGGGAGAGAACTTCGAACCATCTCCGGGCTTCCATGAAGGCAATGCTTGGAACTATACTTTCTATGTTCCGCATGACGTTATGGGACTTGCAAAGCTCATGGGAGGACAGAAAAACTTTGTAAACAAGCTCCAGAGCGTGTTCGACAAGGGTTATTACGACCCTGCCAATGAGCCTGATATCGCTTATCCTTACCTCTTCTCTTATTTCAAGGGTGACGAGTGGCGTACACAGGTACAGACGCGCAGACTCTTGAAGGAGTATTTCAAGAATGCACCAGAGGGCATCCCGGGTAATGATGATACTGGAACCATGTCGGCTTGGGCGGTGTTCAATATGATTGGTTTCTATCCTGACTGTCCGGGCGACCCATCTTACACGCTCACTTCGCCAGTCTTTGACAAGGTGACTATCCGTTTGGATAAGGCGCAGTGGGGCAGAGATAACCTCTTGATTGAGACTGTTCGTCCAAATGATGAGGCTGTTGTCATCAAGAAGATGGAATTAGGTGGTAAGCCATTGAATCGCTATCGCATTACGAATGACGAACTCTTGAAGGGTGGAGTATTGAAGTTCTATCTAAAGTAAACGACTACTACCCATCAAACCTCCCACGCATCCGACGGTCTTTAATGTCTTATTACATTATATATAATGATAAAAACAGACATTGTTTGCCGTCTTCTATCCTTGTCCGAACGCTTCGGACAAGTTGTGTGGAGCCTTAACACAAGTTGTGCGGAGCCTTAGCACATTTGGTGCGGAGTCTTAATACGAAACATGAAGGTGGCAGTTTGGAAGGCAGTCTACTATCAGAAAGGTTTTGAATGACCACAGATAAGAATACAGACAGCCGACAGCCATCGAAGAAAGAGACATAAAGTAAAAACAAATAATAAAGAAATAAAACCGAAATTTATACTCACGTTATGAGAAAAAAAGTTCTTTTGAGTGCAGTTTTCCTGTTGTTTGCAGCAGCTGTTTCTATACCTGTTGCAGCTCAGAACATCATTCCACAACCTGAGAATATCAGTCTTTTGAAGGGTCAATTCAAGCTGAATAAGGGTACGAAGATTGTGACCAATCTTACAGGTAGTGATTTTAAGATGTTGAATCAGTACACTTCTGAGGTGCTGAAGCATCCATTAGTATACGCAAAGAATCCTTCTCAACAAGGCGTTTTCCGCTTGATTTGCAAGGGAACAGCCCAGCAGGCAGCGCAGGCAATGGACAGCGTTCGCCTACAAGGCTATGAGTTAGAGGTGACACCAAAGGGTATCACCATTCAGGCACTGACTCCAACGGGCTTGTTCTATGGTTTGCAAACCCTTCGCCAGCTCGAAAAGGATGGGCAGATAGCTTGTGTAAAGGTGAAGGACGCCCCTCGTTTCGCTTATCGTGGTTTGATGATCGATTGCTCTCGCCACTTCTGGACAAAGGACTTCTTGAAGAAGCAGATTGATGCGATGGCTTATTTCAAGCTCGATCGCTTCCACTGGCACCTCACCGATGGTGGTGGATGGCGCATGGAGGTGAAGAAATATCCTCGACTGACCGATGAAGCCTCTTATCGTACACAGTCTGATTGGACAAAGTGGTGGATGGATAACGACCGCAAGTATTGTCATAAGAATACGCAAGGAGCATACGGTGGCTATTACACACAGGAAGATATCAAGGATATCGTACGCTATGCAGCAGCGCGCCACATAGAGGTAATCCCAGAGATAGAGATGCCTGGTCATAGCGATGAGGTTGTTTATGCCTACCCAGAGTTGTCATGTACAGGCAAACCTTATACACAGTCAGACCTCTGTGTAGGTAAGGAAGCCACCTATACCTTCATGGAGAACGTGTTGAAAGAAGTGATGCAACTCTTCCCTTCTAAGTATATCCACATCGGAGGAGACGAGGCAGAGCGCCGCACATGGAAGACTTGTCCTGATTGTCAGAAGGTGATGAAGGAGCATCACTTAAAAGATGTAGCCGAGTTACAGAGCCATTTCACCCATCGTATGGAAGAATTCTTGAACCGTAATGGTCGTAAACTTCTCGGTTGGGACGAGATTATGGAAGGTAAGTTGGCTCCTAACGCAGCCGTGATGTCATGGCGTGGAACAGAAGCTGGTATCGAAGCTGCAACAAGTAAGCACCATGTAGTGATGGCTCCGCAGCAGTTCTATTATCTGAATATGTATCAGGATAATCCGATGGAACAGCCAAAGGCACAGGGAGGTTATACTCGTTTGGATAAGACCTATAACTATGAGCCAATTCCTGCAGAGTATAAAGGAAGCAATCTTGAGAAATATATGGATGGTGTACAGGCGTGTGTATGGACCGAGTTCATTGCTGAGCCAAGCCATTTAGAGTATATGCTCTATCCTCGTTTGTTTGCTTTGGCGGAGACAGGTTGGACAAAGAATCGCACCGGATACGACAATTTTCGCAAGAGAGCAGTCGTAAATGTAGACCGACTGAAGCGTGCGGGCTATAATGCCTTTGACCTCTCAAAGGAGAAGGGGTCACGTATGGAAAGCCGTAGTGTGACACAGCATGAGGCATTGGGTAAGCCTGTCACTTACTTAGGACGATATGCAGAGAAGTATCGTGCCGAAGGTGATAATACGCTGACCAATGGTTTGCGTGGCGATTGGGGCTATCTTGAGGGTCGTTGGCAGGGCTTTATCGACAGTACTGGTGTGGATGTAGTAGTTGATATGGGTAAGGTTACGGACATCCGTGACGTTCGTGTCGACTTTATGCACCTCTATGAATCGGTTATCTATACGCCTGAAACAATCGAATTGATGGTGTCAGACGATGGTAAGAACTTCACAACGATTGACACAGTACGCCCCGGTATTAAGGCTTCAGAGGACTATCTCGTCTATCCTTACAAGTGGAAGGGAGATGTTAAAGGTCGTTATGTGCGTGTGAAGGCCCTCCCTCGCGAGAAAGGCGCATGGATTTTTACAGACGAAATCATCGTCAACGAGAAGTAAATGAATACTTGATGAGCCGTTGAATGACGACTTTGTCAAGACATATAAGACAAGAAGATTAAAACAATTCAGTATATGAAAAAAAGGTTCTTAACTTTAATGGCGTTTGCAGCAACCAATCTTTTCGCTTTTGCGCAGGACTATACGCAGTATGTAGACCCATTTATTGGAACAGGCGGACACGGACATGTGTTCCTTGGAGCTAATGTTCCATTCGGTAACATTCAGGCTGGTCCTACACAGAAGAAGCAGGGCTGGGACTGGTGTTCTGGTTATCATTACAGCGATTCAACAGTTATCGGATTCGGACAGATGCACCTTAGCGGTACGGGTATTGGTGACTTGGGTGATGTATCACTCCTCCCTACTACCAATCCAGCACAGCGTGAGGTGAAGTTTGCCCATCGTGCCGAGCATGTAACCCCTGGTTACTACTCTGTAATGTTGGCTTCTGGTGTTCGTGTAGAGTTGACTGCGACCCAGCGTGTAGCCTTCCATCGTTACGCTTTCCCTGCTGATGCAACAAAGGGTTACGTTATTTTGAACCTCTCACAGGGTATCGGATGGGACAAGATGACCTCTTGCAGTTTCAAGCAGGAGTCGGCTAAGACCGTCAGTGGCTACCGTATGTCACAAGGATGGGCTAAAGACCAGCGCGTTTACTTCGTAGCAGAGTTCTCACAGCCTGTTAAGTTGGAGTCAAACGAGCGTGACACAATCGGTGTTTTTTCTTTCGACAATGCTGAGCAGCCACTTCTCGTGAAGGTAGGTATCTCTGCAGTAAGTGTTGAGAACGCTCGATTGAATATGCAGAAGGAACTTCCGGGATGGGACTTCCGCAATGCTGTTGCTCAGGCAAAGGATGAGTGGAACCGTGAGTTGAGTAAGATTGCTATCAAGACACAGGACGAGAGTGCAAGAAAGATATTCTATACAGCATTGTATCACTCAATGATTGCACCTTCTGTATTCAATGATGTAAACGGTGAATACCGAGGTGCAGATGGTAAGACACATAAGGGTGACTTCACTGATTACACCACCTTCTCACTTTGGGACACCTATCGTGCAGCGCATCCATTGATGACGATTATCCATCCAGAGAAGCAACGCGACATCGCACAGACGATGCTTAATATCTTTAAGGAGCAGGGTAAGTTGCCTGTATGGCACCTTGTGGGTAACGAAACCGACTGTATGATTGGCAACCCAGGCGTTCCTGCCCTCGTTGATATCGCACTGAAAGGCTTTGATGTAGATAAGAATGCAGTCTTTGAGGCTGCTAAGGCGTCTGCTATGCTTGATGAGCGTGGTATGGGATTGTTGAAGAAATATGGTTATATTCCTTGTGATCTCGACCCTGAGCATGAGACAGTAGCAAAGGGATTGGAGTATGCTTTGGCTGATGCATGTATTGCAAAACTCGCCAAGGAATTGGGTAAGACCGCTGATTATAAGTACTTCTCAAAGCGCAGTCAGTCGTATCGTGACTTCTACTTCGATAAGAAGACGAAGTTTATGCGTGGTGTAACATCTGATCGTAAGTTCCGTGAACCATTCAATCCATTCAGTACTGTTCATCGTCAGGACGACTATGCTGAGGGTAACGCATGGCAGTATGTATGGCTTGTTCCACACGATGTGCATGGTCTTGTTTCTGCTTTCGGTGGTGAGAAACCATTTGTTTCAAAGCTCGACTCCCTTTTCATTGTTAGTGGTGATATGGGCGCAGAGGCTTCACCAGACATCACTGGTCTGATTGGTCAGTACGCTCACGGTAATGAGCCAAGCCATCATATCCTCTATATGTACAACTATGTGGGTCAGCCTTGGAAGGCAGCAGATAAGATTCGCTATGTACTCAAGAACTTATACCACGATGACTTCGATGGTTTGAGTGGTAACGAGGATGTGGGTCAGATGTCTGCATGGTACATTCTTTCCTCTCTTGGCATGTATCAGGTAGAGCCTGCAGGTGGTAAGTATATCTTCGGTACACCGCTCTTCGATGAGGCTACGGTGAACGTTGGAGATGGTAAGACCTTCCGTGTTGTGGCTCATAACAACAGCGATAAGAATATCTATATTCAGAGTGCTAAGTTGAATGGCAAGCCTTATACCCGTTCTTACATCGACTTCAAGGACATCAAACGTGGTGGAACACTTGAGTTTGTAATGGGTAGCAAGCCTTCTCAGTTTGGTGTTAAGCCGGCTGATAGACCATAAAAGTTTTTGGAGTTAACTCCGTCACCCCTAATAGTGCATCAATCTTTAATACTAATAAACAACTATGACGAATTTTAATGATGTTGTATCACAGTTCCGTATTGAGGGAACTGTTGAGAGTGTAAGTCCAATTGGTAATGGACTGATCAATGAAACACTGCGTGTAAAAACTGTAGATGCTAATACGCCTGATTATATCTTACAGCGTATTAACAACGCCATATTCACCGATGTAGACCTGTTGCAGCATAATATCGAACTTGTAACTGACCATATCCGCCACAAGTTGATGGAGAAGGGTGAGACAGATATCGAACGTAAGTGTCTGCGTTTCGTACAGGCTAAGGACGGTAAGACCTACTACAAGGATGCTGACAACCTCTACTGGCGTGTGAGTGTCTTCATTCCTAACGCTGTTACAAAAGAGGAAGTAAACCCAGAGAGCGCTTTCTGCTGTGGTGAAACCTTCGGTAACTTCCAGAATATGTTGGTTGATTTGAAGGAACCATTGGGAGAAACCATCCCAGACTTCCACAATATGGAACTTCGTCTGCGCCAATTGCGTGAGGCTGTAAGTGCTGATAAGGCTGGTAGAGTGGCTTCTGTGAAAGATATGATTGCTGAGTTAGAGAGCTATGCAGACGAGATGTGCCTTGCTGAACGCCTCTATCGTGAGGGTGCATTGCCTAAGCGTATCTGTCACTGTGACACAAAGGTGAACAATATGATGTTTGATAAGGATGGTAAGGTGCTCTGTGTTATCGACCTCGATACCGTAATGCCAAGCTTTATCTTCTCTGATTATGGTGACTTCCTGCGCACTGGTGCTAACCACGTGGCTGAGGATAGCGACAATTACGATGCTGTCGGACTGAAAGAAGATGTCTTCTGCTCATTCACTGAAGGCTATCTTAGTACGGCAGGCAACTTCCTTACTTCTGTAGAGACCAGTCACTTGCCTTACGCTGTAGCTCTGTTCCCATACATGCAGTGCGTTCGTTTCTTGACAGATTACATCAACGGAGACGTTTATTTCAAGGTGAAATACCCAGAGCATAACCTCGTTCGCTCACGTAATCAGCTCTTGCTCTATCGTGACGTACGTCGTCATGATCAGATGATGGCTGACTTTGTGAAGAAAACATTGAAGCAATGAAACAATTAAAGGTAAAACGTTTGGAGTGTCAGCAGGTGAAAGCTGTTGACATTCCAGCCCTTTTCAAGGATAATGGTGTGTCTTACAATAAGATAGATACAGTAGACTGGGCAGCAGAATTCCCTTATTGTCCACAGGTTGAGTTTGCTATTGCTCATAAAGGCGATGCCATTCTGTTGCATTATCGAGTTGAAGAAGACAGCGTGCGTGCTGAGGCTGGTACCGATTTAGGTCCAGTTTGGCAGGACTCATGCTGTGAGTTCTTCTGCAGCCCTGATGAAGAAGGAGGTTATTATAACCTTGAAAGCAACTGTATCGGTACGATATTGCTGTGCAATGGACAGGGACGAGAGAATCGTACTCATGCCCCAGCAGCAGCCTTAGAGCAGATTGATCGTTGGGCATCTTTGGGCCGTGAGCCTTTCGAGATGAGAGAGGGACGACAGACATGGGAGCTTGCGCTCGTTGTTCCTGTTAGTTCTTACTTCCGTCATACAATAGAGAATCTCTCTGGAAAGACGATAAGAGCCAATTTCTATAAGTGTGGTGACAAGACATCGCAACCTCATTTCCTCTCATGGAATCCAATTGCTTTGCCTTCTCCCGACTTCCATTGCCCTGCTTTCTTCGGCGAGTTAACGTTCGAATAGGAGAAAATAGATAAAATGTTTTTCCTATATGTCATATCCACCTAATAGGTGGGTACTGAGGTAATAACAAATAAGGGGAACTACTCGTTCCCCTTTTCTTTTTCCAATAACCACACTTTTCGGGCTGTTCCTCCTGCATATCCTCCTAATTCTCCATTGCTTGCCACAACTCTATGGCAGGGGATGATGACCATTAAAGGATTGTGGTGATTGGCATTACCCACAGCACGGGCGGCTTTGTTTCTGCCTATACGTCTTGCCAATTCAGCGTAAGAAAGCGTTTCTCCGTATGAGATTTGTCGCAAACCTTCCCATGCGAGTAGCTGAAAGGGAGTGCCGTTTAATCGTATCGGGAGGTTAAAAGTCTTGCGCTTTTGAGTGAAATATTCCGTTAATTGTCGGCAAGCCTCAGTTAGTAACACGCTGTTTTGCTCCTTGTCTTCCGTCCACTTCGCTACCTTTTGTTCGTCAATCGTATCTTCCCATTGGCAATAAACGATAGCATCTTCTTCCTCGGCAAGTATTAAGTTGCCGAGGGGTGAGGGGTAACGACAGAAGTACATGGTTTATTCTTCTACAATCTCAGCGTCTTCAATATTATCTGTAACCAACTTGTCGCCTGTCACAATCTTAGCTTCTTCAGCCTTCTCGTAAGATTTACGGACAAGATACATACGGATAATCAAGATGAATTCTAAGACGCCATAGTACATAAATGCCCATCCGAGAACCAATAATGGGAGTTGTGCAGTCTCTATTGGCTTACTAATCAACAGAATGGCTATCGCCAAGATGACTGTTGGGAAGAGCCACATATAGACCGGAACACGAGCGTACTGACGTGAACGAGCGAGGTTCATAAACTGATTGACAGCACCGAGAATCAGTAATGCTGCAAGGATATAAACCACCCATGTGATGAACGTGTTGGGCATGACGGCAAGGATGATACCCAAGGCAATACTGCCGACACCCGCAATAGGGAAGGAAGGTGACTTGAAGTTTTCTTCTTCTTGTTGTCCTTCTTGCTGTTCTGCCTTCGCTGTTTTCTTTGCTACTTTCTCCTTTTCAAAATAGTAAGCGATGCAAGAGACCAATCCAGAGAGTAGGAAGAGTATACCCACGGTGATGGTCATCCACGTCATAGTTTCCTCACGATATCTTACGAGGAGGAAACCTGTCACTAACACGATAATAGCCCTTATGGCTGATATTTGAAGTACTTTCATGGATGCAAAAATACAAAATAATCTCTATTCCAACGTTTTACTCCCTGACTTTTTATTATTTTTGCAATAAGAAATGATGAAGTTATGACATTATTATATCTTGTAAGGCATGGTGAGACGGTGGATAACGCCAATCATATTATGCAAGGACAAACACCGGGAGAACTGAATGAGCAGGGTATCAAGCAGGCTGAAGATCTTGCAGAACGTTTGAAAGATGAACCGATAGATGCCTTTGTCTCAAGTGATTTGCAGCGTAGTATTCATACCTGCAAACTGATTGCTGCTCCTCATGGGAAGGCTGTTACGACGACTCCCTTGCTTCGTGAACGTGACTGGGGTTCGTTTACTGGGAAGTATATCCCTAATTTAGCGAATCTGAAGGACCCCTCTTTATGGCCAGATGACATCGAAAGCTTAGATGCTTTGAAGGCTCGTGCCGAGGATTTCCTCACATGGTTGAAGGAAGAATATCCTGATAAGAAGGTGCTTGCCGTAGGACATGGTATTATCAATAAAGCCATTCAAAGCGTTTACTTTGATAAGCCGATGAATGAGCTGAAGCCAATGAGCAATGCCGAGGTTAGGGTGCTTGAGCTATAAGGCTTATTAGCCCTATCAGCCTAATTAGCCTTATTGTGCCTAATAGTAAAAAGCGAAGAGGAGCCTCACTCACGTGAAACTCCTCCCCTTCATTTAAATAACTCTCTTTGTTACATCTCTAATTTGGTCTGAATGCAGTCTTACTCATTGGTTTGCTAACTGCTAAACAATCTTTATTACCTTAATTCGTCTAATCTATTTATCTTTTAAAACCTTAGTGCTTAGTATTTAAACCTGATTGAATCAACGTCTATTTAGTCATCCCTTAAAAACTGTATTTCAGCATAAAGCCTGTACTGACAAGCTCTA